>Ga0247610_10000444_pt1 | contig 58795 bp, 23 predicted proteins | sample 174DNAGHGhighgp2_FD_193483 | JGI IMG/M metagenome (GOLD analysis project Ga0247610, IMG submission 193483) | Sheep rumen microbial communities from Palmerston North, Manawatu-Wanganui, New Zealand - 1742 DNA GHGhigh gp2 | ecosystem: Host-associated > Mammals > Digestive system > Stomach > Rumen...
AGAGTATACTCAGTATCTCCATAACTGAACTCTGGATCAAGAGTACCAATTGATGGCTCTAAACTAATTAAGTTATTATTGCTTGATTTCTTCTTAGTATAAGTGAAATGATATGTATTTGTTCTACCATTTTCAGCTGTTACAACTATATCTTGAGTATGAGTACCAGTTTGAAGTGGTAATTTACCAAGACCAGTTACTTTTGCTTTTTCAGATACAGTACCTGATAAGTTAAGACTTAATGTAGATGACTCAAGAGGTTCAGTTAATGTATAGTCATTTACTTCAGGATCAAATTTAGGTGTAATTGGTAATTGGTCAGTTCCTAACTTAACTGCAAATGTTTCTAGATAGTTAGCTCCAGATTTTTCTCTAGTTACATGAACTATATAAGTTCTTGTAATACCTGCTCTAGTTACTACTGTAACATAGAATGTATTTAAACCAGTTTTTAATCTATGAACTCCTAATCCTTCAACTGTTGCAGAAGAATCTGAAGTTTTACCAATAAGTTCAATTCTATCAACTTTAACATCTACATCAATAGTATATTCTAATGTGTATTTATTAAAGTCTGGAGTTAAATCACCTTGATCTGTATATAAGTAATCTAAGAATGAATTACCATATGCTTGACGTTTAACTTTAACTAAATATTCTTCTCTAGTTTCTCTATCAGAAGATGTAACGATAATTCTTACGATGTTATCTCCAACTTCTAATCCTAAGTTTCCAGATACTTGAACTAATGCATCATCATCCATTGGTTTATACTCGAATTGTAAGTCTACTGTTTCATAGTTAACTACTAAATCGTAGTTCATGATATGAGGTTCAAATGTTGGGTCTAGTAAGTAACCAACAGCTTTTAAGTCTTCAAGTAATGCAGATACAATTTTCTTTCTTGTTACATTAATTGTATAGATTCTTGTATCTCCAGTTTCACTTGTTACAACTATCTTAACTTGGTTTAGACCAACTTTTAAGTCATTTCCCGTAACTATGTAACTTGCAGCCTCACTTGCTAGATATACTTCCATATCAAGAGAAGTAACTTCATATTCTACTTCAGTTGAGTATGAGTAAGTTGTTCTAGCAAAGTCAGGATTTATTTCTGCATTTCTTACAACAAGATTATCGATGTAGTTATCTGGATCTCCTGCTCTTGTTACAACAATTACATATGATTTAACATTTCCAGATCCACTTGTAACTTCAACTATCATGTTGTTTGTACCAACTGATAATTTTTGTGATCCTGCACCAGTTATAGTTGATTCATCATCCTCAGGAATTGCAACGATGTTAATTGTATTAATTCCATTTGGAACTGAAAGTGTATAACTAGTAGTCGCAGGAGAATATGCTGGACTAATAGTAAATCCTTCTACATATAGATCAGTTAAGTTATTATTGTTACTTGGTAACTTATTAACATGTAATACATAATCTTTAGTAGTAGTTCCATCTTCTGCTGTAACTCTAATTGTTACATCATAGATTCTATTTTCAACAAATTCTCCATTGCCAATTATTTCATATGTAGCATTTTCATCATTAGTTTCAATAGCACTGAAGACTAATGCTTTAGCACGATAGTCTAAGCTATATTCTAATGTATTTGATTCAAATGCTGGAGAAAGGATACCAGCTGTAACTTGTAATTGACTTAATGTTGCGTCTGAATTAAATTTACGAGTTACAACAATTTGATAATCTCTAGACTTACCATCTTTAGAAGTAACTGTAACACTTACTAGGTTACGTCCTTTTTCTAATGTGTAAGTTCCATCACCTGAGATTTCAGCTTTGTTATCTTCTGGTATTGCTTCAACTGCTAGTGAAGTAACATCAGTTTCAACTTCCATCTCATAGTATTGTTTAGTTTTAACGAAGTTAATAGTTCCTGAAGAAACATTTAATTCACTTAAGTAATTACTATTTTCTTCTGCTTCTTGTCTATTAACTTTAATTGTATATGTCTTGTTGTCTTCAACACCAGTTTCTGGTGTAACTACAACTTGAACTGTATTTTCACCAACCTCGAAGTTTTCATTTCCAATTATTTCATATTCAGCACCTGGATGTTCAGTTTCAATATGGAATGTTCCACTTGTAACTTCATTTGGAACAAATACTTCATATTCTGTTACGTTAGATGCGAATCTTGGTATTAATGCTCCTTCTTCCATTAGTAAGTATGAAAGGTTGGCGTTGTTAGATCTATCTCTTACTACATTAACGTAGTATCTTCTTGAGTGAACTCTATCTTCTGATACTGAAGTAATAGTATATCTATTAGTTCCAGTTTCAAGAACTTTAGGTCCTTCAACTAATGTTCTAGTAGATTCGATTTCAGGTATTGGAGTAATATTTACTCTTTCTACTTTAGCACCAACGTTAACTGTATATTCTTGAGTTTCAAGATTATCATCAAACATTGGAACTAACACACCTTCATCTATTTGAATATCTACTAAGTTTGGATTAGATGATTTAGATCTATTAATTGTAATTGTATAGTTATTTGTTGTACCATTTTCAGCTTGTACTGAGATAGTAATTTCATTGTCTGAAGTACTTAATGAATAAGTACCATTTCCGAATACAGATGCTAAACTTGATTCTTTAGTACCAGTTACTTCAACTGACTTAACTGAGTTTTCAACATTTAATGTATATTCGAATACATCTTTATCAAATGCTGGAATATAATTGAATGTTTCTTCATCAGCTTTAACAGTTAATCCTGATAGATAAGCATTTGTTGAAAGAGGTCTTGTAATGTTGAATGTATAAGTCTTAGTAGAACCATCTTCAGCTATTACTAAGATTCTCTTAACATTAACACCAGGTGACATGATTGAAGTATCAAGTAATCTAATAATAGATGTATTAACTTCAGGTATACCATCTAATGTAATTGCCATCAATCCTTCTTTAACTTCTACATTGTAGTTAGTTACGTTTGGACTAAATTCTGGAGATATTTCGTAATCTTCATTTCCATCTGTTACTTGAGCAGATATTAAGTTTGTATTACTGTTCTTTAATCTATTAACATATAGTTTATAAATTTCAGTAGATTCTCCATCTTCAGCTATTACTAAGATACTGAATTCATTTACACCTGTGTTAAGTAGTTTAGTACCAAGTGATTCAGGTGCAACTACAGATGTTTCTTTATTAGCAATTGCATCTATATTAATTTCAGTTACATCATTTGGAACAGTTACTGTATAATTTGGAACTAGTTTATTGAACTCAGGAACTAAATCATACTCTGTTTCATCATGAGTTACATGAATTTCTTTTAAGAATGCATCTCCGTCTTTTTCACGATAAACATTTAATGTATAAATATTTATTGATCCATCTCTTGCAGTTACTGTAATGTTAACTGGATTTAATCCAACTTCCATGTTTTCATTTCCAGATACAGCAACTCTTACATCTGTTTCATATGTAGTAGTAACTTCATTGTTAGTGATGTGGAATTTAGATCCATCAGCATCAGCAGTTACTTCCATATCAGTTATACTTGTATATTCATTTGGAATAGATAAGTAATATTCTGTAATGTCTGGTACGAATCCAATGTCTATTTGTTGATCATCGATTGTTGGTTCATTGATAACTAAATCAGATAGATCAGCATCAGAACCTACATCTCTTAGAATTGAATAAGTATAAGTCATGTAACAGTTATTAGTTGTTCTATCTTCAACTGAACATATTTCACTTCGAACTTTGATTGTTACTGTTGTAACATCTAATCCTAAATCTACTTTACCATCTTCAGATTCAATTACTGCATCTTCGAAATGTTCTTCACCAGTTTCTTCATCAACTACTAATCTCTTACCTGTATAATTCATTTCAATTTCTTGATATGCATTATTCTTGTAGTAAACAAATTGTAATTGTTTAATCTTACTTGGAACTGATAATGAATACTCACCATGAGTCGGATCAAATCCAACTGGATCCATGATACAGTAGTTAGTTCCACATAAACTCTTAACTAAACCATTGATTACAATATTTTCTAATGTAGTTGTATTTGAAATAGGTCTTGTAATTGTTATCTTATAAGTTTTCTTATCTCCATTTTCTGCTGTTACTACAACATCAAAATCATTTGTACCATATGGAATTGCAAAGTTTCCAATTCCTTCGATTGTTGCACTTGAATCATCTGGTCTTGCTTTAATTTGTAAGTCAGTTTCATCAGCACCAACTGTCATATAGTATTGATATGTTTGAAGATTGAATGCTGGAGAGAATGCTCTAGGTTCTCCATCAACATTTGTAGATAAACTTGATAAGAAGTTATTTTCATTTAATTGTAGGTATGTAATCTTAACATGTCCATTTGTTGTATTACCAGCTGAGTAGTAACCACCAGATGGAGATGGCATTGTTTCATTACCTGCAATCATATCAGTATCTTTGAATTTATATCCTGAATAATGATATGAACATGTTACATCATCTAATGCAGATTCATTTGTACAAGGATCTTCATAAGAATCTAATCTTGGTGAAATATCAGTTTGAGATTTAACTGCTACTGCACCTTTGTAACCAGAGATATAAGATGAACCTCCACCACCTCTAGCTTGGTCACGAGTTGGATTAATACCACCCCAATAACCACCACCGGCTGCAGATGCATCATATCCAGGTTTAGATGCATAACCAAATGCATTACCACTTGTTTGAGTTGCATATTGACCAGCGTTATTTGCTCCACCATTTAGAGTACCACCAGGTGCTCCTGTAGTTGATTCAGCACCACCACCGGCACCAGCTACCATGATACGTGAAGCAAGTGATTCTTGTTCATTCCATACATTTGGTGAACTTGTTGGAACTAGACGAATATCTGTAGCACCACCACCAGGAGAAGAACATCCAGAGTTTCCAGGAGAAGCTCCACCATTCCATCCAGCACCAGAACCTGATAGACATCCAGTAGCTCCACGGCCACCTACATAAATATAGAATTTTTCACCCTTAGATAATTTGATTGAACCAACTGTATAAGCTCCGCCTCCACCGTTAGAACCACCAGCAGCACCCCAAGCTTCAAATTTATATAAACCTAAAGCAGGTGCTTCGAATACTTGATATGATCCTGTGTAATCGAAGTCATATATGATATCAGCTATTGTTCCTTCTTTTTCGATATTGATCTTGTAAATACTTCTCTCTGTTCCAGGAGCAGTAACTGTAATTCTTGCAGTTGTTGAATTCTTAATATAACCGAAACCTGCATATTTAACTTGTGCAGCTGAATCATAAGGAACAGCTGTAACATCTAATGCAATCTTAGTACCAGGAATTGTAATATCGTATTCATATACACCTTCTTCAACATAGATTGTTTCTTCAAGGTCATTGAATGTGATAGTCATTAATTCACTTGAGTGTTCTCCTTCTTCAATTTCAGGTCTTACAACATTAACTGTATAAACTTTAATTGCTCCAGATTCTGCAGTAACTGTGAATTGATAAATGTTATCTCCTAATGCAAGTAAGTGTCTACCGAAGTCTCCTCTTACGGTTGCATAAGTTGGATCCCAAGCTTCTGCAGATAATGAAATGAATGCAACGTGTCTATCAACAGTGATTGTGTAATCTTGAATTGCTGGATCGAACTCAGGTACATATTGTACTGTTTCGCTATATTTTTCATCATCTTTTGAATCTAATTGATATGTAATATTTCTTAAATAATTGTTTTGTGATGTTGCTATTAAACTGATCTTAGCATGTCCATTTCCAGTGTTACCAGTCATTGTTCCAGTACCAGCATAATTTGGCATTGATTCATTACCGGCTTTCATTACTGTATTCATGAATGCATATCCTGAATAATGTTTAGAACATAAGTTATCAGTTGTACCATCAGCACAAACTTGTTTTTCTGAACCAAGTCTTGGTTCATTGCTTCTTGCATTTATGATTGCAACAGATCCTGTGTGACCAGAGATATAAGATGAACCAGAACCACCAGCTATTACTGCATAGTAACATGCTTTAACAGTTCCTGAATATGGATCACCCCAATGTCCATTTGAACATGAAACTCCATTAGTTCTCCATCCATATGTCCATCTACTTCCAGCACCATATCTTACGTATGCTGTTCCAGAGAAACTACAATATCCATTTTCACTAGCACAGTATATCCATCCACCAGCAGCGCCTGAATTGTCTAGGGAGTTACCTCCACCATACCATCCACCACCACCTCCGGTTGATGTAGATGATATTGCACCTCTACCAAATGAACCTTCGATAGTTCCTTTACCAGGATGAGTTTGTGTTGCAGGTGTTCCAGATGATGCATAACCTTGTAATGCTCCGGCATATCCATTACCACCAGCACCACCGGCTGCAACCATGATTCTTGATCTTAAACTATCCATTGAACTCCAGTGTGAACCTTTTATTAAACGGAAGTCTGTTGCTCCACCACCGGCTGCTGATGATGTTACATAGTTGTAACCTCCACCATTCCATCCACCAGTAGTAGTTGTAGAATCAAGTCCTTTACCACCGACATAAATGTAATAATTTTTACCTTTATCTAATGCACTTACACCTTCTGTATATGCACCAGCTCCTCCAGAGCCACCACCTTGGGCTCCCCAAAGTTGAACTTTATATAGTCCACGAACTCTTGGAGTAAATACTTGATAATCTCCTGTGTAACTGAATTCAACAGGTATCTTATCATTTTCTGTTACATCTTCTTTAACATAGTGAATTGTATAAACTTTATCTTCACCTTTAACTAAATCATTGTGAACTGTGATAACAATATCACCTTCATTAGTTAACATTGCTGTATTACCAGTCATTGTGAATGTTGCAGCTTGATCATATAAAGTTACAACAGTTTCAAGTTCAACAATACCATATGAAACACCAATTTCATAATCATATACATCTTTATCTACTAATAAGATTCTACTTTCATCTGGGAATGTAACTTTTCTAATTTCATTAGAATGTTTTCCTTTTAAACCTTCTCTTAAGATATCGATTGTATATAATCTTGTATCTCCATTTTCAGCAGTAACTGTAAATATTTGTGGGTTATGTCCTATTTCTAGATCATCGTATACACCATTACCAAATACTGTTGCAGTTGCTTCAAATGGAATAGCATTTAATGTTACTGAATTTGTATACATATCTACTGTTAATTCATGGAATTCAGCAGAAGGATCAAATTCTTTGTAATCCCAAATACCAGCTGTTGTTTCAATGTGATCAATATAGTTATTTGTTGAAGGTACTTTTAATTGAGTAATCTTAACATAACCATTTCCAGTGTTTCCTGAAACATATCCTTCACCTGTCTTAGAAGGCATACCAACTATAATTTCATTATCTCTGATATTTGTCCAAGTATAACCTTGTCCATCTACCATATTTGTATTTGTGAATATATATCCTGTATTACTATATGAATCATTAACAGTTGTAGCAGTAGATGCTATAGCTGTTCCTTCAGCATTAACACCAATTGTTCCGAAGTGGCCTGAGATATATGATGAACCACCACCACCGCCAGCATAAGCGTTAGATGATCCTCCACCACCATACCATCCAGATCCTCCACCAGAGTATCCAACAGCAGATGTTAATGAGTAATAGTTACGATATGAACCACCATAACCAAATCCACCAGCAGAGTTTGAATTGTTATTATTTGTTCCACCAGCAGTTTGACTTGCTCCATATCCATAATATCCAGATGCAGCTGTTCCTGCATAACCAGTAATACCTCCGGCTGCTCCACCAACAGGTGAACCAGATCCAGTTGTTCTACCACCACCGGCACCAGCTACCATGATTCTACTTGCAAGTGATAGTTTATTATTCCATTCATCTTTAATTAGACGAATATCTGTTGCTCCACCACCAGTTCCGTAATAATAACTTCCTGATGCTTGACCAACGGCAATACCACCACCATTGAATACAGAATCTTCAACTCTAGCATAAACAGTTTTACCTTCGCCACCTACATAGATATATAATTTAGTACCTTTTGTAAGTCTTACGTCACCACTTGTATATGCTCCAAGTCCTCCACCATTACCACCTTGAGCTCCCCAAGCTTCGATCTTGTATGTTGCTGTAACTGGTACAACAAATTCTTGAGGACCATCAGTAAAGCTAAATGTGTATGGTGTATAAACTTTATTTTGTTCTTTTGTATAGTGAATTACATAAGTAGTTGCTTTTGAACCAATTGCTGAAACTTTAATCTTAATGTCACCTGTAATTGAGTAAATCATTTGATCTCCAGTTACTTCATATGTAGCTTCTTCATCATATGGGTAAGCTGTTACGGGAGCAGTCATTGCTTCATAAGCGAATGTTACATTGTATTCATATACACCTACTTCAGTAACTAATGCTTCAGGAACTCCTTCGAATTCAATTCTTTGAAGTTCAGTTGAATGTGTAGCACCTTCATAAGGATGTCTTGTTACTGTAACTGTATAAGTATTAACAACTCCATCTTCACCAGTTACTATAATTGGAATAATGTTTTCTCCAATTTCAAGTAATCTGTTTTCAGTACCTGTTACTGTAATAGTGTCTGAATAACCAGTGTAATCAAAACTTATATATTGGTTATATGTATCAACATCTAATGTGTAATCATATTTAAATGTATCAAATGCTTCATTTAATTCTGAAACGCTTGGAGTTAATGTCTTTAAGTAATTTAAAGTATTTGTCTTACCTACTTGAGTAATTCTTGCATATCCATTTCCTACTTTAGCATAATCAGGAATTGGTTGTTCAGATACATTTGTAGTTGTAGAAGTCTTTTCAGATAATACTTCAGATGTTTCACAGTTATAGCATGTCATATGTTTAGTAACATTGTATGCACTTGTTAATAAGTTATTACCAATATAACCAGATCCACCAGCACCACCTGAGTGAGTAGAACATCCACCACCATACCAACCTGATCCACCAGCTACCTTTAAGTAACCTGAGTAAGTTGCGTTTGGTCTACAAGCAATACCGAATCCTGCATTGTATTGAGGGAATACGTTAGTATAGAAATCACTTATACCTGGAGTAGTTTGTCCACCAGCAGATCCTGATAGATATGTTCCAGATACAACAAATCCTTTACCACCAACTTTACCACCACCACTACCACCATTACCTGAATGAGCAGTTGTATTAGTGTTTTCAGTTGAAGCACCACCACCGGCACCTGCAACGATTAATACATCTTCTTTAACACTTGATAATGTTGATAGTAAGCCAGATGATTTAGCAATGTGAGTTGCACCACCACCACCAGCTCCATAGTATTGGTTATTTTGACATGAAGTGTTTCCACCACCATTGTATCCGTTAGCATTTTCAATAACTGTACAGTTATTGTTCATTGAATTACCTTGTCCACCTACAACTATATAAACAGTTTCACCTTTATCAAGTTCTACGATACCTGTTGAATATGCTCCATATCCACCAGTGTATACATAAGTACCGCTTACATAATCAACTGTAGATGTATTTTGTGCATTACCACCTTGGGCTCCCCATACTTCTAATTTATATAGTCCACCTTCAGGAGCAGTGAATGTTTGAATATCACCTGTATATTCAAATTCATTACTTTCGTAATCTCTTACTCCATCTAATGTGTAATTAATTGTATAGACTGTTTCAGGTACTTCTGCATTTTCACAAGTAACAGTAATTGTTATAACTCCTGAATCATAAAGGAAGATTTGTTCCATTTCAATTTCAACATTTGCATCTTGATCATAAGCAATTGCATTAACTGTTGAATGATTTAAGTTTCTTTCAAGATCAATTGTATATTCATGAACACCTTTAATAACTTGTAAGTCTTCATGATTTTCTAATTGAACTCTATATAATTCAGTTGTGTGATTATTTTCTTCAGGTCTAGTTACATTAATTGTGTAAGTTCTAACATCACCATTTTCAGCAGTTACAACTACATTGAATGTATTTAAACCTAAATTTAATAAGTATCTTCCAGTGCCAATTAATCTAGCATCTGGGTCTAATACGTTAGCATCAATGTTGAAGTAAATATCATATGTATCAACTGTAACATTGTAAGTTGTATTTGTTGGATGGAAATCATCAACACTTACATATGAACCAATTTCTTCTCTTTCATTTTCAACTAAGTATTTTAATTCAGATAAGTAATTATTGCTTGATTTAACTAAAGCAGTTACTTTTGCATATCCGTTTCCAGATTTAGCATAATCTGATTTTGCTTCTGCTGAAGCATTTGTATTAGAGATTGTTAATGTATCATCATCGTCTGATTCCATACATTCATAACATGTCATGTGTTTAGTTTCATCACCGATAGATAGTAATCTAGTTGATCCGATGTATGAAGATCCACCACCAGCTGAGTCAGCGTATGTTGAACCTCCACCACCGTAGTATCCAGCTCCTCCACCAGATCCTCCACCACCATTTACGTCTAAGTTAGAATCAGATGTGTATGACGAATTACCACCAAATCCGAATCCACCTTTGTAAGGTGCAGAAGTTTTGATTGAAGAACCTCTTGTATATAGACCACCACTAATTTGTGTTCCACCTAAACCGATAGCACCATCAGTATATTGAGATTGACCATCATTACCTTGGATACCACCACCGTTACCACCGACACGTCCAGCTGTACTATACCAGTACGAACCACCACCTCCGGCAGCAACGATTAATATTTGATCTCTATTATCACTCAAGTTCCTTAATAGAGTTGGAGATGTGGCGATGTGGGTTGCCCCACCTCCTGATCCATTATAGGAATTATTATTTTTGTGGTGATATGCATTTCCACCACCATTATATCCACCAACTGTATCAGCTGTAGCAGATTTCTCAGTGTTATTACCTTTACCACCAACTATGATGTAAATTGTTTCACCTTGTTTTAAGTGAACATAACCAGTAGCATAGGCACCATATCCACCTCTTAATGCAAGAGGTCTATATGCGTATCCACCTTCAGCACCCCAAGTTTCAAGTTTATAGTCACCTTCAACTGGAGCAGTGAATGATTGAATATCACCTGTATAATCATATTCTCTATCTAGAGTATTGTTATCTAATTTATCTTCTCTTGTGTAATGTAAGATGTATGTTGCAGTGTTTTCATTATTTGTAACATTAATCTTAATATCACCAGTTGAATAAACTAAATCAATATTTTCTTCTACTTCATATGTTGCATTTGAATCATATGGAATAGCTGTAATTTCTGGATTATACATATCATATAATAGAGAAACATTATATTCTAATTCATCATCAACAGTATAAATTGTATCTAATCCTTCAATTTCAATTCTTGAAAGAAGAGCACTGTTTTCAATTCTTTCTCTTGTAACAACAACTGTATAAACTACTACATCACCTGACTCAGCAGTTAATGTAATGTTGAATGTGTTATCTCCAAGTTCAAGATATTTTTCTTCATTTCCTGTTATAACTGATTTTAAGTTATAAGGTACAACTTCAAATGATAATGTTTGAGTGTATGCAGGAACTGTTAATGTGTAATTATTTTCTAATGGATCAAATTCTTCATTAATTGTACCTACACTTGGTGTAATACTTCTTGCATAGTTATTATGAGAAGTTGGTACTAATAAAGTGATCTTTGCATATCCATTTCCTGCTTTAGGAGTATCCTCTTGAGCAAGTGATGAATATGTATTAACTGTAGAAGTACGAGTTGAATCAACATCGCTTGTTGTACAGTTATAACATGTCATATGTTTAGTTACATCATATTTAGATTCAAGGATGTTATTTGCTATCCATGATGAACCTCCACCTCCACCTGAGTGAGTAGAACATCCACCACCATAGTAACCTGCTCCTCCACCTACAAGTAAGTATGAAGAGTATGTATATCTTGGTGTACATCCTAAACCATAGTCAGCTACATGATCAACCAATGAATAATCAGCGTGGTTGAATGCTGCTTTACCTGGAGATGTTTGAGTTGCAGCTGTACCTAAATTATAGTATGCTTTCAAACCTTGAGTACCTTGAATACCACCAGCATGTCCACCCCAAGAAGAATGGTTAACTGTATTAGTATTATCAGTAGTACCTCCACCACCTCCGGCAGATATGATATATACTTTATCTCTTTCGAAATCAAATTCGGATAATAGTTTAGCTTCTTTAGATATTGAAGTAGCTCCGCCTCCGCCACCAGCGAAGTATGTAGTTCCTTGACAAGATCTTGTATAACCTCCATTGTAACCAGAACCATTTTCAGATACTAGAGTACAATTGTTAGTCATTGTGTAACCTTGTCCACCTACTACAACATAAACTGTTTCATCTTTTTCAAGTTTGACAACACCTGTTGAGTAAGCACCATATCCACCTGGGTAAGTACTTGTTTGAATATAGTCATATTGATCTATTTCATTAAACGCAGTACCACCTTGAGCTCCCCAAGTTTCTAATCTATAGTAACCAGAAACTGGAGCTGTGAATGATTGAATTTCACCAGTGTAATTGAATTCAGTTGAATCATATCCTCTTCTACCATCTGTATGATAATTTAAAGTATATGTTGTCTTGCTAGGGTCTGCATTTTCACATGTTACTTCAATTGTTATAGTTCCAGTAGTTTCTAAGAATAAGTCATTTCCTGTAACCTTGATGTTAACATCTTGATCATATGGAATAGCTTCAACTGTAGATGAGATTTGATTTTCTTCAAATTCAACATCATATACAAAGTTATCTGGATCAACTTCAATTTGAGAAGCTTTTTCTAATACTATTCTTTGTAATAATGAAGTATGTTCTTCTGCAGGAACTCTGTTAATTGTTAATGTATAAGTTCTTACAGTTCCATCTTCACTTGTTACTAGTAATGTCTTAGTATTCTCACCCATTTCAAGTAAGTATCTTTCATTACCAGCAATAACTGTTGTTGTATCAAATGCAATTGAATCAATTTCAATATAAGCATCTTTATAATCAACATTAATTGTATAAGCTAATGTTTCAGGATCGAAATTAGCAATTAATTTCTTTTCACTTAATGAAGTTTCAGTTTCTGAATCAACTATTTGATTATCAGTCTTATAACTAATTTCACTTAAATAGTTGTTATGAGATTTAATTAATGAAGTAATCTTAGCATATCCATTTCCAGCTTTTGCAGTATCTGCAATTGGGTCTGTAGAGAATTCTGAATTTGAATATGTCTTAGTGTTAGCTTCATCAGAAGTTAAACAATCTTTACATGTCATATGTTTTTCAAGATTATTAACTGTTACTAATGCAGATGATCCAATGTAAGATGAACCACCACCACCAGAACCTTGAACAACTCCACCGGCTCCACCGTACCAACCAGATCCACCACCGGCTCCACCACCTAAGCGAGGAGCAGTAGTCATTGATGAGTTACCACCAAATCCAAATCCACCTGGTTTAGAAGGTTGTCTATTATAAGATGAACTTGAACCTTTGATGACTTCACCACCAGCAGTTTGAGTACCACCTTTACCATAGTATCCATCACCGTTTGAGTATTGAACACCTGTGTTACCTTCGATACCACCACCGTTACCACCAAATTGATAGTAAGATGAGTATCTAGTAGATCCACCACCACCAGCAGCAACAATGATAACTTCTTCTTTTCTTCTAGATAAGTCTTTTAATAGATCTCCAGTGAAAGCGATGTGGGTTGCTCCACCACCAGATCCTGTATAGATATCATTGTTGTACCAATGCCATGAGTATCCACCACCATTGTATCCACCAGCGTGATCTTCACTAACAGTATGGCTTCCTGTACCAGCACTACCTACATGAATATAAATTGTTTCGCCTTTTTCTAAATAAACATTACCTGTAGCATAAGCTCCGTATCCACCATGACCATATCTTTCATTGTAACCTACACCACCTTGTGCTCCCCAAGTTTCTAAGTTATAGAAACCAGTAGCAGGTGCTGTAAATGATTGATAGTCACCAGTGTAATCAAATTCGTTTACATCTGTATAATTTTCAGTCTTAACTTCTTTAGTCCAGTTGAATGTATAAGTAATATCTTCTTGACCATCACGCTTAGTTACTACTGTAATTACACCTGAGTATTCGAACATTCTAGTATTACCAGTTACTACATATGTTGCTTCTTCATCAAATAGATAAGGAACAACTTCTAATGATAAATCATTGTAACCGATTGTAATATTGTATTCATAAACGTTTTCTTCAAGGTAAACAGTTTGTCTAACCATTTCACCATTGAATTCAACTTTTCTCATTTCAGAAGAATCATCAGTGATATCTTCTCTTACTACATTTAATCTGTAGTATCTAATATCTCCAGATTCAGCAGTAACAACTACTGTAACTGGATTTTCACCAACTTCAAGTTCATAAGTACCTGTTCCAGTTAATGTAGCACGTGATGAATAAGTTGAAGCATCAACTGTAATTTCATGTGTGTATCTATCAACTGTAACTGTATAACTTTCAGTTGTTGGAATGTAATTAGCATCCCAAGTACCAATGTCAGTTGTTAATGATTCTAAGTAATTGTTTTCAGATAAAACTATTGGAGTAATTCTTGCGTGACCATCAGCATGGTTACCTATCATAGTTTCTTCTTCGCCTTCGAATGTAGGCATTTCTTCATCACCGGCAATTGTTTGTGCATTTCTAAATGATAATCCGGAGAAATGAATTGAACAATTTACATCTTGAGTTCCATTATCACATCCAACAATTGGTTTAATTTCATGGATATTATTAATAGCAACGGCTCCAACTAAACCTGAGATATAAGATGATCCACCAGCACCTGGTCTCCAAGCACCTGAAGCACCACCCCAGTATCCAGCTCCACCACCACCGAATGATTTGCTCATTCTATCACCTTCAGCTCCATATCCGAAGCCTCCAGCATAGTTAGTAGTATTAGAAGATGCTGTATAAGAAGCAATTCCTAAACCACCATTAGTTTGAGTACCACCAGTTGGGTTAACAGTTGTATAACCTGAATTTTCAAGAGTTATTGCAGCTTTACCAGTTAATCCTCCGGCAGCACCACCTTGAGTCTTGTCAGTATCACCTGAACCACAAACTCTTTGGAATGCTCCACCACCTCCGGCAGCTACCATAATTCTTCTTCTTAAACTAATTTTATTATTCCATGAAAGTTCTGGATCATTATCTCCTGGTTCGTAGTCGAAGTATCTGATATCAGTTGCACCTCCACCGGCACCAATTTGAGTAGTACAATTATTGTGGCTTAAGTAACCACTTGCACCACCGTTCCATCCACCGTTATACCAACCAGTGGCATTACCTGGATAACTTTGAGTACCTTTAGAACCAACGTAAACATAAAGTTTTTCACCCTTCTTCATGTGCATTACACCAGTAGAGTAAGCTCCATGTCCACCTTCAGCAATAATGATGTCTCCACCCATAGCTCCCCATAACTCGAATTTATAATCTGCAGTTACAGGAGCAGTAAATACTTGATATTTACCTTCATATTTGAAATCAAATTTGACAGGTATTGCATCTTTACTGTTATTTTCCTTAGTGTAATGTAATACATACTCTGATGGTTCAACACCTTCCTTAGTAATATTAACAATAATATCACCAGTATCAGCATATAGAGGTTTATCACCAATCATTGTAACTGTAGCATCTTTATCATAAGGTATAGCAGTAATAGCTGCATCAATTGTTTCATAAGGAATTGTAATATCGTATTCAAATACACCTTCTTGAGTATATAAAGGATCTAATCCTCTAACTTCTACTCTTTCAAGTAATGTTGAATCTTCAATTCCTTCTCTTGTTACAGTAACTGTATATGTTCTTTCAGTTCCAGCTTGTGATGTAACTTTAAGTTCAAATACATTTGCACCAATTTCGATTTCATGTACTCCATCACCTTCAACTGTAGCAAATTCATTGTAAGTTGTAGGGATTAAGTTAATCTTTCTATTGTATGCACCTACTGTAATTGTATAACTATATGTTTCAGGATCGAATGTTTCATTAACATCTCCTAAATCAGTAGTTATATTACTTAAATAATTATTTTCTGATAAGAATACTAGTGGAGTAATTCTAGCATATCCATTTCCATCACGTCCTGCAGTTAATGCATCACGATCTGGATCTGGCATACCAGTAAAGCTTCCACGAGATGTAGTCCATTCATATCCTTTACCATCTATCATCTTCATATCAGTAAATACTAATCCTGAATAATGAGAAATCTTATATGAATGAACAATGCTTGAAGCAGGTTCTTCGTAAACAGAGTTAACGCCTGTGAATCCTGAGATATATGATGATCCACCAGATGCAGCTTTCCAGCCTCCTGTTGCACCACCGTAGTATCCTGATCCACCACCAGCAGAAGAGTTTCCACTAGTTCTAACTCCACCTTTACCGAAGCCTCCACGATAGTTAGTAGTGTATGTTTTACTTCCCCATTCTTCCATACCCATACCACCATTGGTTTGAGTACCACCTGTAGGTAAGTATCCTGATCCACCAATTAATTGTTTAACAACTCCTTGGTAACCAGTTAATCCACCACCGGCTCCACCTTCAGCATCATTGAAGTCTCCATCACTACACCAATGATATACAGCTCCACCACCACCGGCAGCTACCATAATTCTTGATTTTAATGATGGAAGTTCATCCCAAACATTTTTAGCACTAGTTGGAAGTAAACGGATATCAGTAGATCCACCACCAGAACCTTCAGTTTGTAAACAATTTGTTCTTGAAGTTCTAGCATTAGCTCCACCATTCCATCCACCTTGGTAAGTTCCAGTAACTTGCATTGTTGATTCTTTACCTTCACCACCAACATAGATATATAATGTTTGATTTTTCTTTAAATAAATTGTTCCAGCAGTGTATGCTCCACGACCACCTTCAGTAGTTCCTTTTTGAACATCACCACCAGATGCACCCCAAGCTTCAATTCTATAATTTCCTGTTAATGGTGCAGTAAATACTTGGTATTCACCAGAACCATTTGTAGAACCATTGAATGGGAAGTTATATTCATCAACTGGATCAACATCTAATGTTTCTCTTGTGTAATTTAATGTATAAACAGTTGGTTCTAATCCATCTTTAGTTACAGTTAATGTAATTGTTCCTTGATTATCAAATAAAGGAGATGATTTAGATACTTCTAAGTGAGCATCTGGATCAACTGTTATACCTGATACTTCTAATCCTATAGTTGAATATAAAATATCAATATCATATGAAGTTTTATTTTCTTCGACTAGAATTGAATCATATCCTTTTACCATGATTAGACTTAATTCAGTTGAATCAATATTAGTTGCTTCTCTTGTAACATTTAATACATAAGTATTAGTTGTTCCATCTTCAGCAGTTACAACTATATTAATTTTATTTTCACCAATAGATAAAATGTGTTTATCGAAGCCAGATACTTTAGCACCTGAATTAGAAGTTGTTCCACTTACTTCAATAGCGCTTACACTTCCTGGTACTGTTAATGAATATTCATTATCAGCATAGTAGAATTCAGGAGATATAGCACCTTGGTTTGTAGTTAAACTTGAAAGATATGCATTTGAAGATAGATTTGTTAAATGTGTAATCTTAGCAAATCCAGTTCCTGGATTACCTTTCATTGTATAGAAATATGTAATTACATCTTCAACATATTCTTCTTCTTCTTGATACTCTTCTTCTTCTTCATAATCAACTATATCATAATGAGGAACAGTGATCATGATTGGTTCACCAGTTTCTTCATCAAATAGTGGATTACCTTGTTCATCTTTAGCTTGAACTTCTTCAGTTCCATTTTCTACTGATTTTTGTTTGATAACTGTTCTTGTTTTAGTAACAAGTCTTGTCTTAGTTGTTGGAGTAACAACTTTATTGTTAATACCTGTATGAATTGGCATTAGGTCTTCTTCAGTAGCAGCTCTTTCATTAGTCCATGAATATCCATCACCATCAATCATCACTGTGTCATAGAATGAATATCCAGAGAAATGATCTTTAGTTCCTAAATGAATCTTATTAGTTGATGTTGAATGAGCAGCTAGTGAGTTAACTCCTTCATGTCCTGAGATGTATGATGATCCACCACCACCTGGTTGCCACATACCTGAAGCACCACCGTAGTAGCCACCACCACCTCCACCATAGGAGTTAGTACCAGTTCCACCATAACCAAATCCACCAATGTAATTATTACTGTATGAAGTTGATCCATTACTATCAAGACCATTACCACCAGTTGTTTGAGTACCACCTTTTGGATTATAAACTGAGAAATTATTTGCACGTGATGCATAAACACCAGTTCCACCGTTTAAACCACCACCGGCTCCACCAGTAGTATTGGCATTATCTGAACCACTACAATGTTCTTGGAAGGCTCCTCCTCCTCCACCAGCTACCATAATACGGCTTGCTAATGAGTTGAAGTTATTCCATGCACCAGCAGTTAAACGAACGTCTGTTGCTCCACCACCAGATCCGACTTGTTGAGAACAGTTTGTTCTACTTATATAACCTTGAGCACCACCATTATATCCTCCAGCAAGAGTTGCTGTAGTACCAGCGGCACGAGTAGCACCTTTACCACCAACATGAATATATAATTTCTTACCTTGTTCTAATGAGATAACACCAGCAGTATAACCTCCTAGACCACCTTGTGATCCAGCAGTTTCACCACCTTGGGCTCCCCATAACTCAATCTTATAATTACCTGTTCTTGGAGTAATAAATTCTTGTACTCCACCAGTATAATCATATTCAAAGAATTCGAAGTCATCTTGAGACTTAGTATATTTAATTCTATATTCAGTATCTGATGAATAAGGAGCACTTACATTGATAACAACATAACCAGTTTCTTCAGTTATATTATCAAATCCAGTAATTGTATAAGTAGCTTCTTTATCATATGTAATTGGAGTAATTAATAATTCAACATCTGATTTATAAATTTCTAAATCATATTCGTATTTATTATTACTTGTAACAATATGATCATATCCATCGATGATAAATTCTTTAACTTTAGTTGAATGAGATTCAGTAAATTCATCTCTTGTAATAATTAAGTCATATGTTGTTACAACACCATATTCAGATGTAACAACTAATTTAATATCATTAACACCATAGTTAAGTTCATATAAACCAGTTCCTGTGATTGTTGATTTTTCATTAACAGTTGCATTAATTGTAATTGAACCATCAAACATACCAACATTCTTAGTATATGTACTTCTATAATCTGTAATTTCTTGATCGAAATCACCTAATGAAGTAGTTAATGTTTTTAATAATGAATCATATTTTTCAGGATAATCTCCATAAGGATCAAGATATGTAATTCTTGCATATCCATTTCCTTCATGTCCAGTTTCAATTCCTGAATCATCTGGTTTCATGAAACCAACAATTTCAGGTTGTCTTTCATTTGTCCAAGAATATCCTAAACCATCGATCATCTTAGTATCAGTAAATTGATATCCTGAATAGTGAACTGAACATGTTTGATCAGTTACACCAGTTGTACAATTTGTACAAACATTTCTTGTTTTTGTAACTTGTAATGGAGGACAAACAATTTCTTCTTGAGGAACACAAGGTTCTTCAACTTCACAGTCAGGATCTTCTGTTGGATCACAAGTTGTTTCTTCTTCGCAATCTGGGTCAGTTGTTGGATCGCATGCCTCAGGTTCTTCTGGACAAACAATTGCTTCTTGAGGAGTACAATTTGGATCTTCTACTTCTTCAATGTAGTCTTCATCATAACAATATGTTCTAGGATCTAATGAATCAGCAGACTTAAGTGCAACTGATCCAGTGTGTCCTGAAATGAATGATGAACCACCTGATCCAGATCCATCTGAATGGTTAGCACCAGCTCCACCCCAGTAACCACCACCACCGGTAGCACCGCAGTAAGAACCTTGACCAAAGTCTCCCATACCACACGCGTCTCCACGTTGATATCTACCACCAGCAGTTTGAGAACCACCAGTATTAGTCCATCCGTTTCTTGATGATGAGTAACCAGTTAAACCACCGGCTGCTCCACCCCAGTTACCGCCTTCGTATGATCCACCACCACCAGCAACCATAATTCTTGATTTTAATGATGATAAATCATTCCATGTTCCGGAAACTAAACGAATATCTGTTGCTCCACCACCTGGAGTACCAGATCCAGATGAAGCACGAGCTCCATTGAATGTTGAACCATTTCTTGTATTACTAAATTGTCCAACATATACATAGAATGTAGTTCCTTTTTCTAGATGTATCTTACCTTCTGTGTAAGCACCATCATGTCCAGGATGTCCACCTTCATAAGCTCCACCTTCAGCTCCCCATAATTGAACTAGATAATCTCCAGTTTCAGGAGCAGTGAATGTTTGATATCCACCTGTGTAGTCATAATTAAATACGAATTTACCATTATAACCATTAGTTCTTTCATATGTAATTGTATAATGGTTATCTTCATATCCATCTAAGTGTGAAGTAATTGTTATAACTCCATTATCAGTTAAATTATTATTACCTTCAACAACATAAGTTGTTTCTTCATTAAATCCAGTAATATTTAATTTAACGTATTGTTCACGTTTGTTTAAAACAACGTTTCTAATATATACACCAGTTGATGAAGGAATTTCATCAATTGTGTAATATAAAGTATTTGGAATTTCATCTCCAACTGTATCAAATTCAATTTTGAAGATTTTTGAATTATCAGTTCCAACTGCACCACGATTAATGTTTAATGTATAAACTCTTATATCTCCATTTGCTGCAGTTACAGTGATATTTATAATGTTAGGTCCAACATATAAAGGATATTCTCCTAAACCACTTACTAATGCAAGTTCAGCATTCTTTTCTGCTTCAACTGTAATAGTTTCAGTAGCGTTTGAAACATTAATTGTATAGTCGTTAACATATGGATCAAATTCAGTTGTCCAAATACCAGTATTAGTTGTAATACTATTTAAATAATTGTCATCACCAACATAGTCGATGAATGTAATTTTTGCATAACCATCACCTGAGTTACCTGTCATTGTTGATTTACCATCATATGTAGGCATACCAACAACTGATGATGAAGGTGTAGTTGTCCATGAATAACCAGCTCCATCAACCATAACTGTATCAATGAAATGTAATCCAGTGTAGTTGAATGAATCTTCTAATTTTTCATATTCAGTTGTTAAAGGTTTACCATATCTATCACTTCCGATAGATCCAGCGTGTCCTGAAATATATGATGATCCACCACATCCGTATCCACCGTATGAGTCATATGGGTTATATGTGTTACCACCAAAGTAACCACCACCTCCACCACCTTGGGCAGTTTCTCTACGATAGATTTGATATCCTTCACCTCTTGCATAACCTTGGATTTGGTTATTAGAACATGCAGATGTTGAGAAGTTATTATATAAACCACCACCATTTGCAGATCTTGCAATTGATGTAGTACACCAAGCACCACCGGCTCCACCGGCAGCTACCATGATACGGCTTGCTAATGATTCTTCATCATTCCATGAACCAGATACTATACGAACGTCAGTAGCTCCACCTCCACCTCCGGAAGTATCGTTCCATTGAGTGTCAGTACCACCACGTCCACCACCGTTGTATCCGCCATCTACATATTCAAGATATTCTCTATTATCTTGTCCCTTAGTACCAATATAGAAGTATAGTTTAGTACCTTTTGTTAAATAAACAGATCCAGCAGTATAAGCACCTTTACCACCTGGGAATCCTTGAAGGTAACTTGAGTTTGTACCAGTTCCACCTTCAGCTCCCCATAGTTCAATTCTATAGTAACCATCTTTAGTTACTTCGTAGATAGTGTAATCACCATCATGTTGCATGTTTACAACATCACCTGTAATACTTTCAGGAATATTTGATGACTCTCTATCTCTTGTAAATGAAATATAATAAATAGTAGTTTCATATCCTTCTTTTAATAATGTTATAGAAATAACACCTTCAGAAGCAGTTAATTCAGTATTACCTGCTACTATAATTGTAGTATCTTCAATATTTGCTGTAGGGTTAATAGCAATATTTGAATCATCTTTAAATACAGAAAGTGTATATTCTAATACATTTGAATCAAATTCAGGATTTAATTCTCCATTATAATTAGGTAAATCTAATGAAACTAATTTAAGATCATTGTCACCTAATTCTCTTACAACTTTGAAGTGATATACACTAGCATATCCATCCATATCAGTTGCAATAACATCGAATTCGTTAACACCATTTTTTAAGTGTCTATCTTCAGCACCATCTACAACTGTTGTATTGAAGAATGTTTCATAAGTAAACTCAACATGATCAGTTGTTGAAGGAACTTTATAATAATAATCAAATACTAATGTATCAAAATCATCTGCAATTGGAATTTGTTCAGATGTTAATGATTTAAGTTTGTCTGAATAATTATCAATTAATACAATCTTAGCGTATCCATTTCCTGCATTACCAACCATAGAAGATTTTCCATTAGTTGAAGGCATAATAGATGCACCATTTACCATCTTACCATTTACAAATGTCTTTCCTGAATAATGGTATGAACATGTGATGTCTTCTGTACCATTAGCACATACAACACCATTTGAATCTAATCTTGGTGAATTAGTTTCTTCGGATTCAACAGCAACGGCTCCTAAATATCCTGAGATGAATGATGATCCACCACCACCGGCTTTACCGTTACCAGTAGATCCACCCCAGTAGCCGCCACCGCCACCGCCACCCCATCCACCAGGGTAGCCTTGACGACCTCTACCAAATTCACCTTGTTTATCTGCAATATTTGCAGAACCAGGACCAGTTTGAGTTCCACCACCTGGAACACTATTATCATAGTTTCCACCAGCAGTTTGACCAACTAAGTTTCCACCAGCACCAGGAACTTTAGTATAATTTGTAGTTGAGAATGAACCTCCACCACCACCAGCTACCATAATTCTTGATCTAAGTGAAACTGCTTCGTCCCAAATCTTATTATCTTCTTCTGATGCTTTAACTAAACGAACGTCAGTGGCACCACCACCACCATAAGAGTATGAACCAGAGTTATTACCAGATGTACCTCCACCGTTCCAGCCTCCTACGTTAGTTACTGATGAATTAGTTCCACCAATTCCACCAACATATACGTATAATTTTTCATCTTTTTCTAATCTAATATCACCTGATGTATAACCACCGTTAGCTCCATATCCACCTTGGGCACCCCAAAGTTCAATCTTATATGTACCAACAGCTACTGCTTTGAATTCTTGCATTTCACCAGTATATTCAAAACCGTCTGTATATTTTTTAACATAATAATTAATTCTATAAGTTGTAGTAATATAGCCATCTTTTGTTAATGTATATGTTACATATCCTTTTTCATTGCTAGCATCATAAGTGTTATTAACAACTACTTCAGTACCTTCAATATTAGTTGTATATGTAATATGTCTTAAGAAATCATCTGTATAGAATCTAGCAGCATATTCAGTAATATCTGATTTAAATTCTTCTTCAATATAACCAATATATGAATCAATTTCAAATGTAGAGAATTGTAATTGATCAGATGTAGGTTCTTTAGTTATATCTAATTTATAAATTGTGATATTACCATCAATATCAGTAACAACTATATCAAAATAATTATTACCGTTTACTAAATCATGATCTCCTAAGTTTGTAACAGCTGTAGTTGATTTATATTTTCTAGCTTTAAAGTTAACTGTATTTTCATTAACTTTAAATTTATAGTCTAATACTTCACTCTTGAATCCAATATCATATTTACCATCGCTAATAACTAAATCTTCTAAGTTATCAGTGAAACTATCGATTAATTGAATCTTAGCATAACCATTTCCAGCATTACCTGTCATAGTTGAAGTACCATCATGTGTTGGCATTGTTTTTAATCCACTTGTTAATACACCATTAGTAAATACTTTACCTGAATAGTGAATTGAACATGTTGGATCTGTTGTACCATATGCACAAGCATTACCGTTAGAATCTTTTCTTGGTGATGTTGAGTTTACACTAGCAACAGCTACTGCACCAGTATAACCAGATAAGTATGATGATCCACCAGCAGATCTACCTGAACAGTTAGAACCATCTACCCATCCAGTACCACCGTAGTATCCACCACCACCACCGGCCATAGCGTGACAGTATTTACCATTTATACCTTCAGTACCATATCCGAATGCATAACCTACAGTTTGGTTAACTGTTGGTGTCCAAGCAGCAGTCCATGTTGAGATATTTCCTGTTACTTGTAATGCACCACCGTACATGGCATCTACATAATTAGTTGTGTTTGTAGCATGTGATCCTCCACCACCAGCTGCAACCATAATTCTTGATCTTAGTGATGTATCATCTTTCCAAATAGTTTTTTCACTTGTTGGAACTAAACGGATATCTGTAGCTCCACCTCCGGCTCCACCTGAGTCGTTCTTAGAGTCATCATATGTTCCGTTTCCTCCACCATTCCATCCACCTGTTGGATTAGCAGCTCCATTTGGAGAAATATTACCTTTTCCACCAACATAAATATATAATGGATTTCCGGCTTCTAATCTAATTTCACCTGAAGCATATGCACCTTTACCAGGTTGAACAGTAGTACCATTGAAATAACCAGTACCACCTTCAGCTCCCCAGGCTTCAATCTTATAAATACCTGTTTCAGGAACTACATATACTTGATATTCACCTGTATAATCAAATTCACCTGAAGTAGCTTTTTCAATATTTTTATAATCAATTGTATATGTTGATTTAGCATGTCCAGCTTTAGTTAATACAAATGTGAAATTACCAATTCCTGTTTCATCATCATATGTATGTTGAGTATCAACATTTATATCGGTATCAATTACTTTAATATCTAAATAATCTTCAAGACTTCCTACAAATGAATAACCTTCATAATGAGTATTAAATTTATCATATACTTCAGTTAAACCACCTGCGAATTCTTTGAAATATAAATCATTAATTACTAATAAGTCATCAGTATGCGCTAATTTGAAGTTTAATGTATATACTTCAACAACACCAAAGTCATTTGTACTAGCAATTGTTTTTGTATATGATTTATCAAATTCTAGAGTCATTGGTTCTAGACCAATAACTGGTGTTCCTTCAACAAATGGTTCAGCAGTGAATTGTAATTGATAGTTATCAACTTCAAATTCATAATCTGTTACAGCTGGATCATATCCAAATGTAATTGCACCATTATTAATCTTAATTTCTTTAATACCAGTTGAATAATCATATGGAAGTGTAATTTTTGCATATCCATTACCCATCTTAGCATAATCAGAAGTTGCTGTTGCAGATACGTTAGTTGTTGAGTTAGTCTTTAAGTTTTCTTCTGTTGATGTGCTACAGTTGTAGCATGTCATATATTTATCAGTTATTCTTTGGTTTCCAATGTAACCAGAACCACCACCGGCTCCTGAATGGTTACCACATCCTCCACCGAAGAATCCGCCACCTCCAGAAACTTTTAAGTGTCCAGAGTTTTCTAGATTAGCGTTACATCCTTTACCGAATTGAGAAGCACTAATCCAGCCAGTTCCACCTTGATTATTGTTAGAACCACCAGCAGTTTGCGATCCTCCACCAGCTCCCCAATAGTTTGAAGATACAGGTGCTTTTCCACCAGTTACACCAACGTAACCACCACCGGCTCCTCCGTTTGCAACGTGGCCATTAGTTGCACCGTATGTAGATGAAGCAGATGTTGCTCCTCCTCCACCACCGGCAACTAATAAGATTTCATCCGAAACATAATATTTACTGTCTGCAGATAAAGTTCCTTTATCTAAAGTTGATAGTAAACCAGGTTTTGTAGCAATATGTGTTGCTCCTCCACCTCCAGAACCAAATAAGTAATTAGCATAATTTGTTCCGTACGCTGATGAACCTTGACATGACGAATTTCCACCACCATTGTATCCACTACCATTTGTAGTTCTTACGCATCTTTCAGTGATATCATCACCTTGACCACCAACAACTACATATAGTTTTTCATCTTTAGTTAATGAAATATTTGCAGTTGAATATGATCCATATCCACCGATATAAGCTGGAGAATAATAACCTGTTGCAACACCACCTTGTGCTCCCCATAACTCTATCTTATATATACCAGGTTCATAAGCAGTAAATTCTTGAATATCACCTGTGAAATCAAATCCGTTTTCAATTGATCTTTCAACAACAGTATAGTTGAATGTATAAATTGAATTAGGATATCCAGCTTTTGTTAATGTATATACTAAAGTACCTTTGAATGTTTCACTGTTGTACGTATTGTTAACATCAACATCAAAATCAGTTGATTTAGTGTATTCAACATTATTTAAGAAATATTTACTACATACATCAATAGTATATGAAGTAGTATATCTATCATAATTTAAATTATTATAACAATTAGGATAACTGAATGATGTAAATGATAATACATTATCAGATCCTTTTAATTTGTAATTAATTGTATATGTTGAAACAAATCCATCTACACTTGTTGCTGAAATAGTCTTTGTATAGTTTTGACCAAATATAATATCATTTGATTCTAATCCTGTTACAACTGTACCTTCATAACTTGGTACGGCACTAAATTCAACATGTGATGAATCAACTTCAATGTCATATACATATTTTTCAGTTTGAGTATCAATAACTGTTTGATCTGCAGTTATTGTTTTTAAGTTAGCATATAATCCATCAACTAAAGTGATTCTTGCATATCCATTTCCATTATTACCTGTTCCAGTAGTATAAGTACCACCATTATAATTAGGCATTAATGTTTGTTCACCCTTAGTTTCAGTCCAATCATATCCTAAACCATCAATCATCTTTGTATCAGAGAATCGGACTTCAGAATAATGAATTTCACTTCCTGAATGAGTAATATTATCTGATGTCGCATCCGAAGCTAATGAGTTAGAACCTTTATGTCCTGAAATATATGATGATCCACCAGATCCAGCACCCATGTTATATGCACCAGCACCACCGTAGTAGCCACCGCCACCACCAGATCCAGCACATTCAGCACCAGCACCTTGACCACCTTGAGCAAATTTACCATCTTCATTTGCACCGTGTCCATTAGTATAAGCAGTTTGCTTATTATCAGAAATACCACCACTAGTTTGTGTAGCTCCACTTTGAGTTGAATGTCTATGGCTGTTTCCAGTTGAGTTATATGATCCAACATAACCTTCAAGACCACCAGCTGATCCACCAGTTCCGTATCCTCCACGTCCACCAGCGGCTCCAGCTACCATGATTCTTGATTTTAAAGAATCAAATTCATTCCAAATTGTTGGTTCAGAAGTAGCAACTAAACGCACATCTGTAGCACCACCACCGGCAGTACTTGTTTGACAATTAGTCCAGTTGTTTCCTCCACCGTTCCATCCACCAGTTGCATTTCCTGAGTCTCTTCCTTGTCCAGCACCACCTACATATACATAGATAGTTTCACCTTTTTCAAGGAAAATATTTCCTGATGTATAAGCCCCATAGTTAACATTTGAACTAGCATAACTACTTGTTGCACTTCCACCTGAAGCTCCCCATAATTCAACTTTATATAAACCAGCATTTCTTGCTGTGAATGTTTCATAGTGTCCTGTATAACTAAAATCTTGTTTTAAATTAATTACATCAACTTTGTAATTAATTGTATAAATTGTATCAACATAACCTTCTTTAGTTAATGTATATGTCGCTACACCTGTTTTAGTATTTTCATTAAAATTATTATTAAATTCAACATCAAAATCAGTTGATTTAGTATATTCAACTTTATCATTAAATAAGTGATTCATTACATTGATATTATAATTAGTTGTATGTGAATCAAATAATAAATCATTATAAATTTCTTTAATTTCAAATGTATCAAATACTAAAGTATTTTCATTATCATTTAATGAGATATTTATATTATATGTTGAAACAAATCCATCTGTATTTGTAACTACTAAAGTTTTTGTATAAACAGGTCCATAAATAATGTCCATAGCAGTTAAATTATTAACAGTAACGTTTTCATAATTAGATGTATAGTTAAATTCAACATGAGTTAAATCAGTTTCAGTATCATAATCATAAACATTTGGTTTAACTTCTATAGTATTTTCACCAACTGTTATTGTTTCTAATTCTGAATATAAAGGATCTAGTAAAGTTATTTTTGCATAACCACTTCCAGCATGTCCTACTTCATTTGTACCTATTGGAGAAACCATAGTTGTTTTTCCATCAAGCATAGTAGGTTCATCAAATATAACTCCACTGTAGTGATATGAGCAAGTAACATCTTGTGCTGCTGAAGTAGTGTTGCAAGCAACTTCATTAGAGTCATTTCTTACACTTCTAGATTCAGCACTAGCAATTGCAATGTTTCCTTTGTATCCTGAAATATATGATGATCCACCAGCTCCACCAGAGCATACATTTGAACCTCCACCACCGTAGTATCCAGCTCCTCCACCAGATCCTCCGTCAGTAGAAATTCCTCTACCTCCATATCCGAAGCCACCATAAGCAACTCCATCATTTGAGTTATTAGCTTTACCACCAGCAGTTTGAGTAGCTCCTGTACCACGATGTCCATTTGCGTTTTCACCATAGTTAGCAGCCATGTAACCACTTAATCCACCAGCAGCTCCACCATCACTTCTCCATGAAGCAGAACTTTCATAAGCAGCTCCACCTCCGGCAGCAGCTACCATAACACGTGAATTTAACGATTCAGTTTCGTTCCATATAGTTTTTCCTGATGTAGCAACTAAACGAATATCAGTAGCTCCACCTCCAACAGATCCATCTTTGTCTTTTCCACTAGGGCAGCCACCGCCACCGTTCCAGCCTCCTGCTGTGTTATATCTATAATCAGAAGGTTGTTCACCAACATATACATATAATCTTTCGTTTTTATTCAAGAATATTTTACCAGAAGTATAAGCTCCTCTACCACCAAATAATGTTGAATCGTAGTTTCCACCTTGTGCTCCCCATAATTCAATTAAATAGTATCCTTTAGAAGGAGCTACGAATTCTTGATATTCTCCTGTGAACGAATATTCAGCAACACTGTCAGGAATACCAATGTTGTAATTAATAGTATAAACAGTTGCAATATTTCCTTCTTTAGTTAAAGTATATGTTAATACTCCTCTGTGAGTTTCACTATTGTAATTATTAATTTTAGATACATTAACATCTTCAGAAACTGTATAAGTTGTTGTTTCATCAAATGTATGTCCATTTACTGTAATTGTATAATTAGTTGTTGATGAATTGAATTGTAAATTATTTTCAATACTATTAATAGTAACTGAGTCTAATTGTAATTCTTGTTCGCCAACATATTTAATTTCGTAATTATAAATTACAACTTCTCCTTCAACAGATGTTGCAATTAATGAATACTCATTATTTTTTCCGTAAACTAATTCATATTGACCAATTCCTGAAATATTTGCTACATTTTCTTGACCTACTGCAGCAAATTCAATAGTTTTAGAAGTTGTTTCAATATAATATCCGTAGATATAAGGATTATATTTATAAGTAATTTCTCCATTGTTTATAACAACAGAAGATATTTTATTAGCTTTTCCATCATCAATTAGTGTAATTCTAACATAGCCATTGTTTGAATTACCAACCATTTCATCAGTTGTTTCATAGCTTGGCATTGTTTCGTTTCCTGCTTTAGTTCCTGATTCCATAAAAGTATCTGCTTTGATGTACGATGAGCCTCCACCACCAGAAGCACCATAGTCATTTCCAGAGCCTCCACCGTAGTATCCAGCTCCTCCACCGCCTGATCCCCATTCAGAGCAAGCATCTCTTTTTGAAGAACCACCGACTCCAAAAGTACCAACGTTTCCATCAGCAGGTGCAGTTCCACCAGCAGTTTGACTTCCACCGCCTCCAGCTACACTTACCGGGCTTCCAGCATTTGCAGCAATATTACCATTTCCAGCAATTAAACCACCAGCATAGCCGCCAGAAATAGATTTATTAGATACTAAATAACTATCCCATCCAGCTCCTCCACCAGCTCCTGCTACTAGAAGTAAATTAGTTCGATCAGATGCAAATGTCGATAGAAGTCCAGAAGAAGTAGCGATGTGGGTTGCTCCTCCTCCTGCAGCTCCATAACAACTAGAACAATAGCCAGAACCTTTACCTCCGCCATTGTATCCACCATTAATCATTGAAGTTGTAGATGTAGTAGCATCTGTACCTTTACCACCTACAGTAATATAAAATTTATCACCAGTAGATAAAAGTATTGTTCCATAAACATATCCACCACGTCCACCTAAGGCACCATTAGCATCTCCGCCTTGAGCTCCCCAAGCTTCAATTTTATATAATCCTGGAGTTGTAACAGTAAATTCTTGTTCTCCTCCTGTGTAACTAAAATCAAAAGAATTAGTAGATTCCGCATTAACTGAAATGCAAAAAAGTGCTAATGATATCATTAACACCAAAATATAAAGTAACTTTTTCCCACATCTTATATTACTCATATTTTTACCCTACTCTTTATTTATTTCTCTACTACATTAATTATATAAAAAGCATAAAAAAAAGTCCACAAAAAAGTGAACTTTTTTTAATATTTTTTCGATTATTTTTTAACATTTTTTCGGCACTTTTTGACGTGTTGATAAGTTAAAAGTTATCAACAATTCCAAATAAAAAAAGAGTGATTTTTTTTCACTCTTTTTAATATTCAAAAATTATTTTTTTGAAGCTTTTTTAGTGGTTGTTGGTTTAGCAGTTGTTGTTGTAGTTGTTGTTTTGTTATCATCTTTTTTGCCATCTTTGTCAAAACCACAAACTAAATTAACTTCAATTTTGTGATCTTTTGCAGCATATGGTGATTGTGGATAAATTGTAACCTTAGAGTTAGTCATATCACATGATTCACCAGTTTTCTTATTAACAAATTCTGCTCTAATAGCATCAGTTTGTTCAGAGTTAAATCTTGCTAAATCATCTAATTTAACTTTGATACCTGTTTGAGCATAGTTAGAAACAAATTCTGCTCTAGCTTCATCTGTAGATCCTACTTGTTTATAATAGAAATCTTCATAGAAGCTTACACCAAGTTCTTCCATTCTCTTTGTTAATTTCTTTTCTTGTCCGCCAGCTCCACCAGCTACTCCTTTAATTAAGAATATTAGTACAACTACTACAGCAATTGCAGCAACAGCACATATAGCAACTTTAACGATGTTTAATGATCCATCTTCTTTTTTAAAAAAATTACTCATACCAAATTTTCCCTACTTTCTTATTTGCTAAGTTCATTATAGCACATAATAATAAAAGTAAACAAGATTTTTCTTAATTACAATAAAAAAAGAAGTTTTAATTAAACTTCTTTCTTAAAAATACTTTTGATAAAATTAAAAATGTTTTTAATTGCTTTAACAAAAGCATTATCTTTTTTCTTTGTTGTTTTTACTTCTTCATCAGTTTTTTCTTCTTCAACTTTTTGAGTTGTAGTTGTTTCAACTGTTGTTGATTCAGTAGTAGTTTCAGCTACTTTAGTTGTTGTTGTTTTAACTACTGGTTTAACTTCTTCTGTAACTTTAACTTCTTCTTTAGCTTCAATAGTTAAACTATTGTTTTCTACTACTGTAATTGGTTTAGCATTAATATCTGATAATTTAATGTTTGAAATTGAAATATTAGACTTACAAGCATTAACTACTTTAAATTTTAAAGTATATAAAGTTGTATCTTCTTTTACTCCATTTGATAATGAAGTATCTAATCCACCAATTCTATAATTATTTTCATTAATTATAAAGTTATATGGTGTATTAGTTTTTTCTTCATATCCAACATAACTTAAACATGTATCATCAAAGTTAACTGATGCTGAATAACCAACCATACCGTTTTCAAGATCTTTGATATCGCTGATATTAATATCAACCTTAATTTCTTCACCAACTGTTGCAGTTGTATTACCTTTTACTGAAATGTTAGCAAAACCTTGAGCGTTTGCAGATATAGGTAAAGCAGCAAGACCAATTGTTAAAGCTCCTAATAATAATTTTTTCATTATATTTTCCCCCTTTTAACATTATGCCCTCTCTTCATAAAGTTGTGTGATATTATAACATAATAAAAAAATAACGCAAGTTCAAATACGAACAAACGTTACTTTGTTATTTTTGCTGATTTTACCAACTTTGGTGAATCAACTTCTCTTCCATCTTTGTAATATTGTTTTAAGAAATTAGTTTTATCCAAATCATTATCAAATATAATATCAGCTAATTCAAATGCATCATCTAAGTATAATCTATTATAGTTTTTGTAATATGTTAATTCTTGGATTAGTTTTATTCTATATTTTAAATAGTCTAAATCTATATCTTTATTAACAGATGCATATAGTAACTTTAAATAAAAATTAACTAAGTTTTGCCAGATAACTGCATCATGAGTTCCATTTGCCATCCTAAACTCTAATGTATTTCCTTGTTCTAATTCACCAGTGTGTTTATAATCAACATTTTTAAAGTTTAATCCTCGATATCTATCTTCACATTCTAAGATTGTTTTTAAATCTTCTACTTCAGATGCGGATTCAAATTTATCTAATAAATTAGCTAAATCAATAGAAATAGGATAAGCTTTAGCATTTATTCTTGGTCTTACATTTAAATATTCGCCAGATGCAAATCTATATATTACTAATTCATATACAGTATATAAATATAATAATCTTTTCCAATTTTTAACGTCATCGCCTAAAACATGAGCCCCCACATGTACATGTGAACCACAGTTATCTCTACTTTCAGCTCCAACTTTTTTTAATTCATTTAAAATATATTTAATATTCTTCCAACAATAAGTCCTATCATTCATTACTTTTGATGTAACTTCTCCACCATTAACCATATCTAATTCAGTTTTAGAATTAAATATATTTTTATAGTATTCTAATATTCTTTTAGCAAATTGAGATTCTGAATAGTTTTCATATTCAATTTCTATACCAAAAGTATATTCTTTTGGTAAATTTATTTTATCTCGATACTCAATTTTATATTCTTTTAAAAATTCTAAGTATTCTTCTATATAATCATCAGGTTGAACTTTAAATTGAGTATTTTTCTCTAATAAATACTCATTCATATTTAACCTCTTAATAATATCTTTTTTCCTGTTTCTTTTTGATATTTATCTACTACATCTTCAAAATCTTCTTGGCTTATATCAGGCATTTCATATACTTCTTTAATTCTTGATTTCCATGCTCCATAGTGGTTGAACTTAAAGACTGTTGGATCTTCTTTTGCTATTTTAGTCATGGTTTGTTTATCAAATTCAGAATATAAGAATTTATCAGCTGTCATAGCATATATTGCATTACTTCCTGCTGGATATCTTGTTTCATAGTTAGTAAAGAATTTATCAAATACTATATAGTTATTTGGGAATACATATCCAAAGTAACCATCTAATCCTTCTCCTTGAGCAACAAATGCTTCTTTTCTATCAAATGATTCATAGAATTTCATTCTCTTTTCATTCTCATGCATTCTAGTTAAGATTGCTTCAGGATTAAATCTAACTGTTCCTTTAGATGTTTTCATCTCCATGAAGTTTCTATCAATTTTACCTGATGGTAAGAATGATAAACTACTTAATATATGATATTGATTAAATTTAGTTGGTTTTTGAAATGCTTTTACATCTTTTTTTAATAATTTTTCATATCTTTCATTAAATGGAGAATAAGTAAAATATGGTTCTCCTTCAAACCAAATTGTACTTGGCCATGCAGAGGACGCTGGTTTAGATACTCTTTCATAGTATGTGTTGGCAAAATCACATAGAAGATTATTTCCTTGTTCCATTCCTTTTAAACATTCTAAAGCTAAAAACATAGCTAAACTTTTTGTTGTTATATCTCCTCTTCTATCTAAATCAACATATTTACAATTCATGATTAAATCTATTTTTTCAATTGCTTTTTTAATTATTTCTTTATTAGTACAACATTTTTGTTCAGATAATTCTTTATTTAATACGTCTAATAAATATTGTTTCTTTTGTTCTTTTTTATTTAATGAATTATCAATTGGCAAATAATAATCATCTACTCTAGTTTTGCTATCAATATGTCTTAAGATATCATTGATAATACTATTAGTAGTTATAGATATATTCCAACCTTCAGTTTTATCATATGCTAAAACAGGTTGTGAATATAAAGCCATGGTTTTTAAGCCATTGAAATCTGCTCCAAATATTTTAGTAAATATATTTATATATAATCTATTCTTTTTTTCAATTAAATATTCAGATCTATTATTCTTTTGATTAACGAATTCTAAAAAACAGAATGGATATTCTATTTCACTTGGTTCCATAAATGTTTTTAACTCTTCTTTATCTAAAATACCATGAATTATATTTGCCATATAAAAAACCCCCATAAACGAGGGTTATTATAACACATTAGTTATTTATTAACAAATTATTTATGTAATGCTTTAACTCTATCTTGAATTATATTTTTTAATTCATTTTCATCTTTAGTAGTTGGTAATTGCATTGATAATTCATTAGCATATTTTAATATGTTTATTGCTAAATCAAACTTACCTGCATTAAAGGCTTCTCTTGCTATCATAAGTGTAGCTTTAACCTTTTGATTTTTAGGTAATTTCTTAACAGCTCTTTGGATTGGTGTACATTTATATACTACCTTATCAATTAAGTAATCAATGTTATCAATACTCCATGTAATTGTATTATCAATTTGTTCTACAATTACTTCATTTAATGATGCTTTATTTAATGTAAATACATGTATCCCATCAATTATTTCATATTCAAACGGAACATTGTTTAAATCTAATAAATATTCGATTTTATCAGCTGTATTAGCATTCATTTCTTTAATTGTTACTTCTTCATTTAATTTAATTTTTTCAATAACTTTTTCTTCTAATGCTTCATTTTTCTTCGCATCTTTATAAAGTGCTTTATGTTCTTTATAATCATATCTATCAAATATATATTCATTTAATTTTTTATCATTTTCAGGATATGTTTCGTCTGGTAACATATTCATTAAATTATATGCTTGTCTAGCACCATTAAAATCGTTTTTATTAACAGATTCAGTTAATTCATGGAATAATTCATTTACATTTATCTTCATTCCTCTTGTAACTGTATCTAAATACTCTGCTATATTTTTATCTTTTGTATAAAATAACCACATAAAGAAATCTTGATATTGAGATAAATTATTATCATGTAAATAAATAGCTAAATCATCTCTTGTTTTAAATGAAGATGGTTCATAGTAAAGTTTTTCTAAAATAGAATCGAAATCATCATAGTAATTGATTTCGCTTATTTTTCTTTCAATAACTATTCTATTTATTTCAACTAATACTTTATGTAATAGTTTTTCTTCAACAGAAAACATTTGAGCATTCAATAAATCCCATTTTTTATATGAATCTTTAAAATCATATCCATATTGATATACATTAGGAATTTTATATTTATGTGTAACATTGTAATATGTTTTTAATGCTCTAATAACATTATAAACTTCTCTTTCATGTTCTTGAGACATCTTTTCAAGTTTTTGCATCTCATCATGTGCAGCCATGAAATCACCAAGATTAACGTATGTAAGCATTAATTTACATACCACTTGATAATTACGAGACCATATTAATTCAGCTTTTCTTAATATTTGAAGTGCTTCATCATAGTTGGCTTCTTTAATCAATGAATTAACACAATTAAGGACATCATTAGATCTAATGTTATATTTATTTAAATGATTAATATCTATTGAATAATTGCTTGTAAATAGTCTTTTAATTATAGAATATTTGTCTTCCACAAATAGCCACCTCTTAACTGTAGATATATTCTATACTTTTTTTATAATTTGTCAAATAAAAAGACGGATATTCCGCCTAGTTTGGTTCACTTGTATGATATGTTTCTTTGCATTCATCTGCGTTAAAAACACATTTATAACATTCATTTGTACTTGAATAATAATTTGTAAAAGATAATACTGCATCAATTATTGTTGGAACAAAGAAAACTAAAAGGCCTACTAAACATCTTACTCCTAGATTCTTTAATTCTTTCATGAATGATTTATCATCTTGTGATGTAATTGCAGATACAAATTTAATTGTTCCAAATACTATTATTATAAGTGGAACTAAAAATTTAAATATTGTTATTATTACATTTGCTGTTTTTAATACTTTAATTGTTTCTACTTCGTTACATATATTTTCACCAACATTTGATGCTTTTGCAGCATATACAGTTGAGAATGAAAAAATACCAACAAGTAAAATTAATATAATTAATAATATCTTTTTCTTTTTCATAATATCACCTAACAATTTGATTATATCATATATGTTTATAAAACACATATAATATTTATTTAAATAAAAATAAAAGTGTTAAAAACACTTTTACTTTATTATTTTACCAATCCCAATCGTCATAGTCACCATATGAACTATAATTTGAATATGATGTATTAGATTCTTCCATAAACATATTATATATTGATTCAAAAATTGTTCCACTTAATGCATTTTGAATATTTGTAGCAACTGTTTCTGAATTTAGAGAATCAGCACTTACAGCATTAGCAGGGTTAATAGAAGAACTTGGTTGATTTTTATTAACTAATGATATTGTTTTTAATTCAAATTGATAAGTATCATTTTCAACTTTTACTTTTCCATTTAACTTAATATCACTTGAATAACTATCTTTTGTATTTTTTGATTTTATAGATAATACAAATTCACATCCTTGATAATTTACTTTAGCATCTAAAGTTTCATCTTTATAAGAAACTTCAAAGCTTACTTCTTTTGATGAGAAAGTTAATTTATTAGCATTTTCATCATATGTAATCTTTGTATTAGCATCCATATCAGCTAATTTAATATCATAAACACCATTAGAGTTAGTTATAACTAATTGATCAACATTATCAACATTTAAAACTAATTTTAATAGTTTATTAGATGAATCTGTATAGATTGCAAATTCTCCTTTAACTTCATTTGATGGTGCTTGATTTACTTCATCTAAAGATTCTTTTAAAGCTTGTTTTATTTGATCTATAGATGAACCAGTCATTGAGGAAATATTTTCTAATAATTCAGCATCGTTAACAACTGAATTATAAAAATTAGAATAAATCTTAGCTATATTTGCTTCTGATAATTCAATATAAGTTTTTGTTGCTTTAGTTCCATTTACATTATCATTAGCTGTTTTAATCATATCAACAGGGATAGCATTTTTTATATGTTTTGCAACTCCATCAATTGATTTAGTTATTCCATCAAATCCAACATTTTGAGTAATATCATCTAAGTTTAATGTTTCGAAAAAATTTTCACCAATGTCTGTTTTTACGGGATTAGCTCCAAGAATATTATTTTCTTCAAAATAAGCAGTACTTCCTTCTATTAATAATTTACCATCTATTATAGATTTACCGCTTTGAGTTATTTTTAGTGCTCCTGTTGCTTTTTCATTTGGTGCATCCATAGAAAAGTCATATATAAAATCATAATCTTTTATTTTTTCTAATTCTTTATATTCTGAAGGTAATCCACTTACTGACATATTAAGTGTTCCTTCAAAATGAAATGGTTCTTTTGCAAGATTTAGTTTCATTCCATCAGTTACAATCTTATCAGCTTCTCTACTCATTGCAGATGCTTTACTAAATAAAGTATCGATTGTCTTATCAACAACTAGTTTTTTCTTAGGTTGTTTTGGTAAGAAAAGGAATACACATAATCCTACAATAACTGCTATTAAAACAACAATAATTATTATTGGTAATACACTTTTCTTCTTTGGTGCCTCAGTTACTGGTGGCATTATTGGTTGTTGTACTGGTTGAGCAGCAACTGGTGGTGCATCAAATGGTGTTCCTCCTTGTGTTGGTGCAGGTTGTACAGTTGGTTCAACTGGTTGTTGAACGTTATTATTTATTTCATTATTATTTTGATCCATTTTTATTCTCCTATCCAATTAATAATATAATATCATATTTATATACTATTTCATATGTTTTTATACATGATCTAATACATCTATTATATTTGGTACCATTTGTTTCTTTCTAGAAACTATATTCTTTAATAAAACACCTTGTTCTATATTTTCTAATCCATATGCCATTTCAACTATATTTTTTGCATTATCACTGAATAATACATTTGAATTATTAGTTAAGAAATTAGTTATAAATAACAATGATGCTTTATAATTGTTATTTAATGAAATAGCATTAAGTTTATCTATTAAACTAGGTATCATATTTTTATATTGATTATAATCAGTAGTAAATACTTGAGAAATACTGATATTATCATCTCCAACTTTATATGTTTTATAGTCTTTATAGATAATATCACTTTCATCCATACCATCAATAGATACTCCACTTTCAAGAAGTTCTAATCCATATTTCTTTAAATCAACTTTAGATATTTTTGCTAAATCAGTAGCTACTAATTTATCTATTTCAGTAGTTGTCGGACTCTTTAACATAAGAGTATCTGATATTATTCCACTTACCATTAATCCTGCAATTTGAAGAGGTATTTTAATACCATTTTCTTTATACATATAATAAATAACTGTACATACAGATCCAACTTTCATACATCTAAAGTTAACTGGTGTACTTGTATTTATATCGCCTAAGTTATGGTGATCAACTATCTCTAATATTTCAGCTTCCTCTAAACCATCTACTGATTGTCCTCTCATATTGTGATCAACCAAAATAACTTTCTTTTTATTTACTTCATGAGCATCCATGGTTCTTAACATTCCTAAACATACATTTTTATTATTTATAATTGGATAATTAGTATGTTTTAGTTTTGATGTTATTTCATCAAAGTCAGTTAGATAATCTTGAGAGTTAAATGTTATTGCAGATTCCCCTCTTTTAATTGAACTAATTGGATTTGATAAACATAATACTCTTGCTATTTTAAATGATGATTTAGGAGTAATAATAATGTTTATTTGATTTTCATTAGCAAGTTTTAATTCTTTACTCGTTAAGGTTGTATTCTTTACTAGAATAATCATCTTAACATGTCTTTTAATTGCTTCTTCTATTAAATATCTTCTATCTCCAACGATTAGAATTGTCTTTTCATCCATCCTTGATGAATTTAAGAATGTATTATCATCAAATGTTGCAGCATGTGCAAATCCTTCAATAACTTCATCAAATTTAACATATTCAGTTGCATCCAATGTATCAACTAAATTATCAAAAGATGTATTAACTTCTAGGTTTTCATTTAATATCATATTTTGAGCAATCTCTTTTAATGAAATATAACCTTTAAAATGTTTTGTGTCATCTACCAATGGAATTCCTGTTATTCCATTTTTATTTAATAGATTATATGCTGCTAGAATTGTTTTCTTTTCATTTATAATATAATTTTTATGATAATTAACATCTCTTATTTGAACTTTAACGTCATTTAAATAATTTGGTGTTTTAAATTTAAATTTATTTAATACGAATTCAGTTTCTTTATTAATTGGACTTAAGATACGAGGTTCAGTATTCATTCCCATCATATTTTTTAAATATGAAAGTGAAATTGCTCCACATACTGAGTCTGTATCAGGATTTTTATGTCCAAATACTAATACTTTATCCATAAGTCACCTCCTAAGCAAAAAATAGACTTAATTGTCTATTTCTTTGTAGTCTTCTTTGTAGTTGTTTTCTTTACTGCTTTCTTTGCAGGTGATTTTTTAACTTCTTTTTTTGCTTCTTCTTTTTTTGCTTCTTCTTTCTTAACAACTTTTTTAGCTATTTGTTGTTTTTTCTTAACTTCTTCCATACGAGTTTCATTTCTATCTACTTCTTTTTCATAATTCATTTTTTCATAGTCAGATATAACCGCTTGTAATTGAATTCCATTTGCAAAGATTAATTTTAATAGTAAGAAACCAAGTAAGAAAATAATACCTGAAAAATCTAATGAAGAATAATTACTAAATACACCTGTAACTAAATTAATAGTTAATATAATAAGAGGCATAGTAAATGTTAATAAGAATGATAATTCAGTACATTCATTTATTATCTTAACATTCTTTTTAGTATACATATTACCAATACACATATCATAGTAAACACTTAAGAATTGTTTACAAATATAATAAATAATAATATATGTAATAGACATACCTATACCATATCCAATGATAGATACTTCAGCATTAATTGTTCCATGATCAACAATTAAATCAAATACAGAACTTGAATCAATGTGAGTTATATAACTACCAAAGCTTGCAAGTGCATTTGGATCCATCATATCGGCATTTACTAATGATATAAGTAATAAAACAATTGTAAATCCTGAATATAATACACATAGTATCAAACTAAACCATTTGATTAGTTGAATAAATACATTTCCAACTGAATAATATAATTCTCTCTTTTCTTTTGTCATCCCAACCACCTATTCTAGAAAAATATTATCATATTTTTTATATGATTAAAAGTAAGTAATGATTTTTTATATCACTTTTGTTAAAATAATTAAAAAGTTGGTGATGTATATGGATAAATTTAAATTAGTATCAAATTATAAACCATCCGGAGATCAACCTAAAGCTATAAATGAATTAGTAGAAGGAATAAATAATAACAAACATGAACAAGTATTATTAGGAGCAACAGGTACAGGTAAAACTTATACAATTGCGAATGTAATTGCGAGTGTTAATAAACCTACTCTAGTGCTTGCACATAACAAAACTCTAGCTGGTCAATTATATTCAGAATTCAAAGAATTATTTCCTGAAAACAGAGTTGAATACTTTGTATCTTACTACGATTATTATCAACCTGAAGCTTATGTTCCTCAAAGTGATACATATATAGAAAAAGATGCATCAATTAATGATGAAATTGATGAACTAAGACATGCCGCAACTGAAGCTTTGTTAACTAGAAAAGATGTTATCATCGTGTCATCTGTTTCATGTATATATGGTTTAGGTGATAAAGAAGACTATGAAAATGAAGCATTAGTCTTAACAACTGGAACTGAAGTTACTCGTGAATATATCTTATCTAAGTTAGTTGAAATGAACTATGAAAGAAATGAAATAGATTTCCACCGTGGAACATTTAGAGCTAAAGGAGATACCATTGATATTATCCCAGTTGCTGAAAAGAAAAATGGAATAAGAATTGAATTATTTGGTGATGAAATAGATAGAATTGTTGAGTTTGATGTATTAACAGGTTCAATCACAAATACAAAAAGAACTATATGTATCTTCCCTGCTACTCACTTTGTAACTAATCCAGAAAAATTAAATGAAGCATGTAATAGAATCGAAGCTGAATTAAAAGAAAGATTAAAATACTTCAATGAAAATAATAAATTATTAGAAGCACAAAGATTAAAAGAAAGATGTGAATATGATTTAGAGATGCTTAGAGAAACTGGTTTCTGCCATGGTGTTGAAAATTATTCAAGACATCTTGCTTTAAGAAATGAAGGAGAAACTCCATGTACATTGATAGATTTCTTTCCAAAAGATTTCTTACTTGTAATTGATGAATCACACGTAACTGTCCCTCAAATAAGAGGTATGTACAATGGAGATAGGATGCGTAAAACCACACTTGTTGAATATGGTTTTAGATTACCTTCTGCGTTAGATAATAGGCCTTTAAAATTTGATGAATTTGAAAACAAAATAAATCAAGTTATTTATATATCTGCAACACCAGGTGACTACGAATTAGAACATGTTAATAACAAATGTGTTGAACAAATTATTAGACCTACTGGATTACTTGATCCAACAATTGAAATTAAACCTACTGAAGGTCAAATAGATGATTTAATAAGTGAAATAAATGAAAGAGTTAGTAAAAACGAAAGAGTTTTAGTTACTACTCTAACAATACGTATGGCTGAAGAATTAACATCTTTCTTAAAGAATGTTGGTATTAAAGTTGCATACCTACATTCAGAAATTAAAACATTAGAAAGATTAAAAATAATAAGAGAATTAAGATTAGGTAAATATGATGTGTTAGTTGGTATTAACCTATTAAGAGAAGGAATTGATTTACCTGAAGTATCAATGATTGCTATCATGGATGCAGATAAACAAGGATTCTTAAGAAGCGATAGATCACTTATTCAAATAATCGGTAGATGTGCAAGAAACTCTGAAGGTCATGTAATCATGTATGCTGATTCTATTTCTGAATCTATGGATAAAGCTATTAATGAAACTAAACGTAGACGTGAAATTCAAGAAGAATATAACAAAGAACATGGAATGATTCCTAAAACTATTATTAAAGAAATTAAAGAAGTTATATCAAATGAAAATACAGATGAAAAACTTGAACGTAAAGAAAAGATGTCTAAGCAAGATAAGCAACAAATCATTTTAGAAATCGAAAAAGAAATGAAAGAAGCGGCTGCCAACTTAGACTTTGAAAGAGCTATGGAATTAAGAGATATTTTATTTGAATTAAAAATAGATGATAAATAATTATCATCTATTTTATTTTATTCAAAGTATTTAGCCCAATCAGCATATTCACTTTTATACCATGTATATTTATTATTTTTTAATACAATTTCATCTTCTGAATTAATTGTAAATTCAACTACTTCAGGAGGATTTAGTTTTTTCTCAGAAGTTTCATCAGCATAGTTTGTTAATGTTACAGATAATTTATTTCCTTTAATTTCATATGTACCTGCATATTGAACTCCACCACATCCTAATCCAAGTTTATTTGGACAATACCATGGAGCACGATAAGCTTTTCCTTCTTTAAAGAAATATTCATCCCATACATCAGTTGATTTAAAAATATAAAAACCTAATGATTTAATTGTAGCAGTTTTAATTACTAATGCTACATCTTTTTCTGCTTTATTACCACTTGCGTCTTCTGTTTTTATTTTAATAGAGTATTCACCTGGTTCAGCATCTTCTTTTGGTAAGTTTTCTACTTTAAATTCTAAATCATTTTTATCATTGTCTTTAATTTTTACTTTATCTTTAATTTTTTCATTAATATCATCTGTTGTATATACTTCAATTTTATTATCACATTCAATTGTTGGTGCAGTTGTATCAACTACATTAATTTTTAAGACAATTCTATTTTCTCTTCTATTTTTTACATATCTAACTTCTAATTCTTTTTCACCAAGTGTTTTAGTATCAACATATTTTAATGGTTCAATTAACATGATATTCTTTTTCATTAAAACTACATCTTTTAAATAAACATTAGTTCCAACTTCAATTTTAGAATCTTTATTAACAATAATATCCGCACTTGTTAAAGCAGGTATTACAAATATAAATATTGGTAATAATATTATTACTAATACAATCACGACAATTAATATAATTAACCATGCCATGCTCTTTTTCTTTGGTTTTTCTGTTGATTCAGTTTTTACTTCTTCAACTACTTTTGGTTCTTCAACAACTGAAGGAGTCTCAACTTTTACTTCTTCAACTTCGTCCTTTTTTAATTCTTCTTTTACTTCAACTTTTTTTGTTGGAGTCTTTTTTGTTGTCGCTTTTTTTGCTGGTGCTTTCTTTGTTGTTTCAGTTTTCTTTTTTGGTGCTATCTTTTTAGTACCTGTTGTTTTACTAGTTGTTTTCTTTTTTGTTTTCTTTTCTTCTTCCATATTTACCTTCCTACTCTTTCTATATTTTTATTTATAAATAATATTTTTACTTCAATCATATTACCATCTCTTTTTTATATGTAATTTTCTTGAATAAAAATACATAAATATAAAAATAGATGTAATAAGAAGTAATTCTATTGAATCTCCTGTTTTAGGATTATTCACGGTTTTATTTTCTGATATTTTATTATTATTTATGCTCTCATTTGGAGATTGAGTGTTAGTATCATCTCCTGTCATCGGATTTACGGGATGAGATTCACTTTGATTTTGATTTGTATCCTCAGATGTATTTTCCGGATTTGTTTGTTCTCCAGGTACATTAGGGTCAACCGGAGGATCTGGGGTTTCAGGTGGATTATTTACAGGTTCAAGAGTATTAACTCCTTCTTCTGTAACAAAACCAACTAATGATTTTAAAATAACTGCAGTTGCAAGTGATTCAATGTTATCTTCATCTCCATATTTATCACCAAAATCCCATTTCCATGCTTTGTTAACTGCTGGATGTGTACTATGTTCTTGTTCTCTAAGTAATGCTTTAACAACTGTATTTATCTCTTCGTTTGATGCATCGTATATTTTTAACATTTCAATGTAAAAACCTGAATTTACTGATTCTTCCTCTACTTGATAACTTCCTTTTTCACCTGTAATTGAATATTCACCATAAAAGCTTTCTCCATTTAAAGATATTGCTTTTAATGATTTATAAAATTCTTTTGAATAATAATTATTTTTGTCATATTTCATTAATCCTAAAATTGTATAGAATAATTGATCAGTTGTAATATCATTTGTAGAATCATAGTTATAAGGCGGTTGATTCTTTTGATTGACACCGTATAAAGTTGCAGTACATGTTCCACCTTCATCACTTTCATTGGCTAAAGTATATTCATATGGAAGAATATAATTATTACCATTTTTATTTATAGTAAATGTACCATTTTCTGATGATAATGATTTAATTAAAAAATTAAAATAATTGTCTTGGAATGTTTTATATTTATTATCATTTGTTATTTCATATGCTTTTTGCGATGATTCATATAAAGAATATGCTATATCATTTGGTGCAGTCCAAGTTAATCTAAATGTATCATCATCGCTTTCACGATAAACTATATATGGAAGTGCGCCAGCTCCTTCTCCACAGAAAACACCTGAGAATAATCCTTGTATATATATCCAAGAATCTAATACTTCTAATGCTGTGTTTTTATAATTGTCATCATTTGTTATTTCATAAACATCTAATAATAATTTTACATTCATCAATGAATCAATTGGATATAATTCAATGTATCCTGAATCATGGTTCCAAATTTTTCCACCATGACCATCATCTTGCATATTTGTTTGGGGATATATAAATGTTAAATTTTCATTTTCACCCCAAAGTGTAAATTTACCTCTTACAATTTTATTGTTGATAACATTATCAGCAATTAAAACTGCCCTTCTTTTATATTCAGGATTATTAGTTGATTTATAAAAATCAACATAAGTAATACCAACTTGACTTGATGACAAAGATAAATCTCTTGAGTCTGCAGGAGTCGATCCAGGAACACCCATGACAACATAGTTAAGTAAAACAGTTCCATCAGTTATACCCGTTAATCCATAAGTATTAATTAATTCATCTTTATTTTCTGGCGTAACAACCATGTTATTGTCTTCTAACCATGAATAAAAGTTATCAGCGTATACATTTACTGATAATGAAATTAATATAATAAAAATTGCTATCTTACCTATTATATTTTTCATACTTTAATGATAACACATTTACGTAAACGGTGTGTTAAAAATAATAAAAGTAAGTGTAAACAAAATAAAAACTTATGATTAAATCATAAGTTTATCCATTGTAGGCTGCATTTATTGCTGAAAAGAATGTAACTCCAAATACAGCTGCAAGAATAATTAGAATAAATCCAATTATAATTCCTACTAATAAAGCACACCAATAACTTCTAGCAAAGTTTCTTCTATTAATATTATCATCACTGAATGAGAATACAATTAATAAGATAAAACCAACAAGTGGAATTGAAAATAAAAGTGAATAACCAAAGTAAGCCCATGCACCAAGTGGTTTATACTTTGCAGGTAAATTTTGTTCTTCCATATAAGCTCCTCCTTAAGATTTATTTTATTATAATACCTTATTATTTTTCAATACTAATTGAATAATATATACCTATAAGATAAAATAATATAAGGAGCTGATTAAATGGAATTAGTAAAAAATATTTCTATAATATTTATGTCTATATTCTTTGAAAGTCTTCCTTTTTTACTTTTAGGATCAATTATTTCAAGTATAATTGAAACATTTGTAAAAGATGAAACAATTGAAGAATTAATACCTAAGACACCTATCTTAGGTTCAATAATTGGAGTTATTTTAGGATTCTTCCTACCAGCATGTGACTGTGCGGTTATTCCAGTTTCAAAAAGATTAATAAAAAAGAAAGTACCTATTAATGTAGCAATATCATTTATGTTAGCATCACCTATCATTAATCCAGTTGTATTGTTATCAACTTATAAAGCTTTCTATCAAACTAATCCAGAAATTTTCTGGTATAGATTATTATTTGGTATTGTAGTTGCTTTAGTAATTGGTATTATAGTTGGATTAATATTTAATAAAAAAGATGTACTATCAAATAATTCAGTTGCTACATGTGATTGTCATGATGATTGCTTATGTCATGAACATGATCATCATCACCATGATGAAAATAGAAGTTTTAAAGAAATTGTTGAATCAATCATGTCTCATACCGTTATAGATATGTTTGACGTAGTTAAATATTTAATGTTTGGTGCATTCCTTGCAAGTTTAGTTCAAGTAATACTTCCAAGAAGTATCTTAACTATATTTAATAATAATCAAATATTATCAATTATTACATTAATGTTATTTGCATATTTAATCTCTTTATGTTCTACATCAGATTCATTTGTAGGTAAATCACTTTTATCTATCTTCCCAGAAACAGCAGTCATGGCTTACCTATTACTTGGACCTATGATAGACATAAAAAATACAATTGTATTATTTGGTAATTACAAAAAGAAATTTGTTATCGTATTAGTATCACTTATATTTGCAGTTATATTTGTTGCTTCACTTCTTTTGGGGGTGATTTTATGAAAAGATATCTAGGTTGGATATGCATGTTATATGCAATGATAATTGGATACGTTTGGATGTTTGATAAACTAAAGAACTTCTTATCACCTAGCATGCAAATATATATTAAAATATCTTTATTTATATTCTTAATACTTGGATATGTATTAACTAATTTAGATAAAGAAGATGATCCAGGAAAATTTAAATGGAGCAACTTAGTACTTATTATTCCATTTATTGCACTTATCTTATGTGGAGATGGAAAGTTATCTGCTAATCTAGCTCAAAATAGAATGCTAAAGATTAATAAAACATCTGTTTCAAATAATAAAGAAAAGAAAAAAGAAGAAAAAGTTGAAATACCTGAAATAGATGTAAGTAAGATTGAAGAAAATATGGAAATAAAACATTATGACTATGATATTAAAGATATTATATATGATGGGCTTGCTTCATATTTAACATTTGATGAAACTGCTGTAGCTAATGCAGGTAAAACTATTAGAGTTCGAGGATTCATAGTTAAAAAAGCTGAATTCGTTCCAAAAGGATATTTTACTATTGGTAAATACTCAGTTGGATGTTGTATAGCAGATGCTCAATATATGGGTTTCTATGTAGACTATGATGAATCTAAAGTTAAAGATGGTGGTTGGTATGAAATTGAAGGTGTTTTAATACCAGCAGTTGATAATGATGGTTATAACTCACTTGCAATTAAAGCTACTAAAGTTACTCAAATAGATTCTAAAGATGAAGAACAATATATTTATCCATGTTACAACTATGACAATGCTTGTCAAGAATTAGAAAAATATGGAATCGAAAATTAAAAAAGAACTTCTAAGAAGTTCTTTTCTTTTTGATAAAAAATGATGCTATAAATAGAAGAATACCAGCTATTAAATAAACTATAATAAGTTTATTAGTTGTTCCATATATTTCTAGTACACCCTTCATATATGAACCAACAAGTAATGTTACCCAACTTGTTGTATACATTGTTTTATTTACTTTTCCTCTTAATAATTGATAAAGTATTCCACCTATTAAAGGAATCAAGAATGCTAACATCATATACATTGAATATACATCATGTGAGAATTGTTCATATATAATTGAGAATATTAAACATCCTGCTGCTGTAATTAAATATGATTTATATTTTCTAATAACCGATGTAAACAATGTCAGACACCTTCCTTTCAACTATCTTAGTACCTGTATGTGTAGGTTCATTAATTAATTTACCATTGAATACCATGGTTGATGATCCTCCACCATCTAAATTATATGCAACTTTAACATTATATTTCTTCATAAATTCAGCTAATTGATATAGAGATAATCCTCTGGACTTTTTAGTTCTACCATCTGATACTACAAATAGGTAATGTCCTTTTTCAATCATACCAATTGCAGTTCTTGGATTAGTTGCTCTTGCTTTTGCAACTTCTTGATTTTTTCCTACTTCTATTTTTCCATCAATCAATAAAGCTGGTCCAAAAGATAAGATCTCCTTAGGATTATTTAAATCTTTTATCTTTGTTTTCTTTTCTTCAATTATTTCAAAATCACCATCAGCATATATAACTAAAGCTTCTGCATTTCCATTGGCTTTTTCACGATATACTTGATAATTTCTTACAACAAATCCTTTTTCTCTAACTCCATGATAATCACCATTTATAGCTAGAATAGCATTGTTTTCTTTTGCCATGACTGATACTTTATCTTTAATATTTTTTCCATAAGTATGCTTAGCTAAAGCTGTTTTTAGATTTTCTTCAGGATTAACAAGTTGAACATCTGCTACATATATATGTGTCTTGTTTTCATATACTTCTTCCAATTTAATCTCTATACTATCATCTTTATAATAATTATCTTCAACTATTATATTCTCAATTATTTTAGTTGTTGTTTTCTCTTTAGGTTGTTCTATAACTATTTCTTTTTTTGTTATTACAAAAGTATCCATGATGAAATAGACAGTAAACAAAACAATAAATACTATATAACTCACTAAATATTTCTTTTTCATGTATTATCCTCTCCTAAAATACAAATCTTTTTTGTACAAAATAGCTTACCATGAATAAAAGTATTTCAATTATTAGTTTAGCAACAAATTTGTCTACTCCTATTGTAGTAAGCATTATTAATAATAAAGTATTTACAATTAAAATGCAAATAGCTAATGCATAATATTTGAAAATTGATGCAGAAACTTTCTTTTTATTCTTAAATACCATTTGTTTATTAACATTATAATTAAAGAATGAACTAACTATTCTTGCAACTATATTTGAATAAACAATATTAGATGTTAAAAGATTAAACGCTGTATATAAAACGTAATCTAATATAAATGATGAAAATGAAGCAAACATAAATTTAAATATTTGTTTATATATAAGATAAGAATCTTTAATTGTATCAAAATGAGATCCTGAATTATTATCTTCATATATAGTTTCAATTACTTCTTCTTTTAAATCTATTTTATTATCTTTTGCATCTAATAACATATTCATTTCATATTCAAATCTATTACCTTCAACACCTAACATAAATGGTATTAAATCACTTTTAAATGCTCTTAAACCTGTTTGCGTATCATATATATCTTTACCAGTAGATAATCTAAATACAAGTCTTGTAATTGAATTACCTAATTTACTTCTAAGTGGAGTTTTATTTCCTCTTAATCTCTTACCTAAAAGAATTGTCTTATCCATGTCATCAACCATAGATACAAGTTTCATTGTATCTTTTACTGTGTGTTGTCCATCAGAATCTAATGTAACTACTCCACATTCTTTATAATTGTCTTTTATATATTTAAAACCAGTTTTTAAGGCATAACCTTTACCTTTATTAGTATCGTATTTTAGATAAGTACAATTATTTTTTATTTGATTAAAATACTTATCGTATTTTTTATCAGAACCATCGTTAACAACAATGATATCTAGTTTTTCTTTTTTTAACTCATTAATTAATTTAACTAGTTTTTCAGTTGGTTCATATGATGGTATTAATGCTACATGTTTCATATTAATTGTCCTTTCTAAAAGTAAATACATAATCCATCTTTACATATTTCTTGTATCTAGATGATGTCTTTTTACTATAATTTAATTCTATTTTTTCTTCTTGATTATTCATTGTGAATGTTTTTAACTCACTTCTTTCACCAAGATATGTTCCGTATATTTTAATTTCACCTGTGTAATTAGAAGGTATTATATTTGTATCTTTACAATCATATTCTTTACCATCCATTTCATAGCTAAAACTATCATAAACTATTCCTTTGTATTCATTTTTATAATAATTAGTTCTTGTTACTAATTTACTTCTAAATATTCTCATAGAAGCTTTATAAGATGTATCTCCACTTATTTGTTCATGACTTAATTGATGTGCTTGCATTGCTGAATAATTCCATCTTACATAGTTCATCTTTGTGGTCTTCTCAATCTTATCACGATATATATCTAATTCATTAGGAAGATTATTTATAACATCGTGATACTTAGCGTACACTCTATCCATTTCTCTTGAGAAGTCATCTCTTGTTGCTAGTTTTCTAAACCAGTTTTCATGTATACGACTATTAAGAGCAGAATTATCAAGTACATAATGTCCACTTAAACCTGCATAGTTGTAGCTTCTTTCCATCGAGTTATCAAAGTCCCAACCACCACCAGCATGAAGGATACCATCTTTTTCATAGAAGTAATTACTTCCTCTCATTGCATCATAGTTAAGTGATATTTCTTGTAACCAGTAGTATTTAGCAAATGAATCAAAGTCTATATACTTCTTTAATTCTTCAGTTGATAAAGAAGTATTATAAATTGCATTTTCAACTTTATTTAAGTATGCTCTTGCTTCTGATTTTACTTGTGATCTTTCACTTGCAGTTAAATCATCAAAATCAGGATTTTTAATTGTTATTACTACTCCATGTTTAGTTGTAATATAATCATTTCCTGTTTCATGATTTTCTATTTCAAATAAGAAATCATTTACACCTGTTTCAATTCTATTTTTCTTAACTTGTTGTTTTTCTGCAAATAGATATGAACCTTTGTAATGATTATTAATATATAAATCTACTGGTTCTGCTTTTGCTGAATATTCTATATCTATATCTCTACTCAATTTCAAGAATAAATAATTTCTAGATAAACTTCCATCCATATAATTATTTAATAAGACATAAGTTTTAGCTTTACCCATGTTAAATACATCTATCTTATTCTCATATTTTATTTGATATGGTTTTTTATCTCTTTTCCAAGTTACATTACCTCTACCACGCATAGCTTCAATAAATTCATATGTTAAGTTATCTTTATCATCAACAACTAAAGAATAACCTCCTCTAGATGTTGTGTGATTAACACTGTTGTTAATTGCTCTTAAATCTTTAGCACCATTGTTAAGATTTATAAAAACTGAACCAACATCAGATTGTAAAACTGTAATATTATATGTATTTGTCTTTTTAGTTTGAATATCAGTTTTTAATACAACCTTATCATATTTGAAGATATCAACTTCATCACCTGATTTAACTTTAGCAAGCAATGTTTGATCTTTATCATATGCTGATATTTTAACATCTTCTTTTATATCAAAAAATAATTTCATTTTTTCACGATTAGCTACTTTAGGTAAATATAAAATATAATTATTTCCACCTCTACTACTTAGATATATATCATCTATATCTGTATTACCATTGTCAATTATATCTACAAATATATTTTTTAATGATAGTGATTTATAAATAACAGGTGGCGCTTCTATAACTTCTTCACATACAAGTCCAATTATTTTTGGAAACTTGTAGTCCTTTGATACTTTTAAAGATAATACTGGTGTATATATGAATAATAAACTTAAAAATACTACATAAAATATAAATTTTTTCTTCTTCATATTTACCACCCTGATAGTTGATTATTATAACAAAGTAAGGGTTAAATATAAAGATAAAAATGGTCTTTTATTCAAATTTTTAATATTTCCTCCTCGCGAGAATTATTATAGATAAAAAATGTGAAATTAATAAGAAAAAAATATGACTTTTTAAGCCATATTTATTTGAAATAATATACCCTGTTCTTTATTCTTTTGTTTTTGATATGGATTATTATCTTTTGCATTAAATCCATCAGGTAAATAATCTTTATTAATATATTTATTATAATCTAAATCATACATATAATTACAGAAAATAAGTTCTACATAACAAATCTTATTATCACCTAAATCTAAAGCATATATAAATCCATTATATGAATCTGCATACATAGCAAGTAATTCATGTTTAGTAAATCCAGTTACTGAATAATAACCTTTATATTCAGTAGAATTATAATCATGAAGTCTTTGAACTTCTTTATTATAATCTTCTTCATCATATTCCATCACTAAATAAGAAATATATTGTTTATCCCATGGATCATAGTAAACCATTTTATAATCTTGAACTTTAGATAAATCTTTTATTTTTTCAGGAAAAATAGTTTCATCCATTCCCCATTTGATTTTATATCTTTCGATTGCATTTTCTCCCATGAAATCATTGTATTTAGATGCATCAGTACTTATTTCCACTCTAGCACCTAAAATTGTTAAACCTGCAAAACCTACAACTGACATAAAAAGTGATATGACTGAAAAAAAGCCAACACCTATAAGTATTAATAATATTTTTAAAACATTTTTTACTTTTTTCATTCTTTTATACTCCTTTAAAACATTAATTAAATTTGAATCATATTCTTCTATTATTTTATCTTTTTGTATTCTTTCTCCATTTATAAGTTCGTTTACACTTATATCTAAGATACTACATAAGTCTTTTAAAATAGAATAATCTGGCATATTTCTTCCTGTTTCCCATCTACTTATAGACTTAGTAGAAACCATTAATTTTTCTGCTAAATCATCTTGTGTTAAGTTCTTTTCTTTTCTTAATTTGGAAATAAATTTACCTATCTTAATTTGATCCATATTTTCTCCTTTCTTGAAAATACTATATATTTTATTAATGCTTTTTTACAGGACATAAAACGAGAATGTCTACTTTTTAAATATTTTACTTAATTCTTTAACTTTTAATTTTCTATCTGTATCTACTAAACCATTACACTCATCTTCGATGTCATTGTATTGAGTATAAACATATCCATTTAAACCTTCATCTATATATGGTTTAATATCTCTTTTTAATAATCTTTTTAGTTCTTTTAAATATTCTTCTTCTTTTGTTAAGTTTTTATATGTAAATTTAGATGAACCCAATGAATATCCTCCAAATTCACTTAACATAACTGCACGATCATCCCATTTGTGTTTATATGGTTTGAAATATACATGATGACTTTTGATATCTCCTAAACCTTGATCATACCAACCACTTGCCATATCAATTAATCTTGTTTGATCTAATTTTTGAACAAGTTCATAGTAATGTTTAGAATCAAATTGCCCCCATCCTTCATTAAATACAGTCCACATAATTATAGATGGATTATTATATAAATTTTTAATTGATTCTTTTATTTCATATTCAAATACTTTCTTAGCTAATTCATTTCTTCTACTAAATAAGTTGTGATGTGTATCTTTTAATTTAATATTTGCAAATAAAGGTGCACCTATAACTAATTTATTATATAGGCCTCCCCCATTTACCATATCTTGTATAACTAACATTCCATATTTATCACATAGATAATAATACATTGCTGGTTCTATTTTTATATGTTTTCTTATTGTATTAAATCCTAATTCTTTAATTAGTTTAATATCATCTTCTACAGTTTGATAACTATCTGGTGTATATAAACCATCTTTATAATAACCTTGTTCTAAAATACCTTTCATAAATAATCTTCTATTATTTAAAAATACTAATCTTTTACCATTTACATTTTTTATAGTTATTTTTCTATAACCAAAGTAAGTAGATACTTCATCATCACCACATTTAACTTTAACATCATATAAATATGGATTATCTATATCCCAAAAGATAGGATTATCAATTGGAATTCTTACAACTTCATTTGTTGTTATATTATATTTCTTTCCTTGGAAGTATACTTCACATGGCATATATTCATTAGATTTAACTTTAATTAAAAATGATTTATTATCAACATCCGGAGTTATCTTAACAAATTCAATATATGTATCAGGTACACTTTCCATCCAAACTGTTTGCCATATACCTGATTGAGCTGTATAGTTTATACCTCCAGGTTTAAGTGATTGTTTTCCTCTAGATAATTCTAACTTATCAGTTAAATCATATACTTTTAATTTAATATTTGCTTTATTATCTTTAATAAAGTTAGTAATATCACATGAAAATGGTGTATAACCACCAAAGTGAGTATAAACAAGTTTATCATTTATATATACATAACATATTTGATCTACGGCTCCAAAGTTTAAAAGTATTTTACCCTTATTAAAATTAGCAGGAATTTCTACATCTTTTTCATATGTTAAAACATCAGTTGGAAATACATTAACACATACATTACTTAATACTGTTTCAGGTGAATATGGAACATTTATATTTCCTGTATAAACTGTGTTATTATTTTTATTAAAAATATTACATTTCCATGGTCCATTTAAATTTAAATAACTATCTCTTTTCATTTGAGGTCTTGGATATTCTTCTAATGGTGTACTCATAAAATCCCTCTTTCTTTAAAATATATTAACATATAATGATTAATTATAAAAATGATTAAACAATAAAAATGTAAAGTATATTAATTGAAATAATATAATAATTATAATATAATCAAATAAAGAGAACGCATTTGATTAAATGCTTCTCCGTGTTTAGGTAGAAGCATCTAATTACTTAGATGCTTGTTTTTTTGCCAAAGCCCCCTGATTAGAGTTTCAGTAAGATTAAAACGATGATAAGCAACAACATGGAAATTATCATCTTCATGAAATTTCTGTCCATTGATTCATCCTCCTATATCTAGGAGAAACATCTATTAATGCGTTCGTGATTAAGACTAACATATAAAAAAAGTATAAGTCAAAAGACAAATAATAAATATTTGATAGCATTTTCCTATAGTTTTTAAATTTTTGATATCAAAATCCTGGAGTTTTTGAAAATTTGATATTCAGATTCTCATATTTTGTATTTTTACTATTTTTTATAAAAAAATAAAACGTTTAATACGTTTTATTTTATTTTCTAAAATAATAAATTTATTAATATACCCATTATTGCACCTATAGAATATATTAAAGACACAATAATTAAGTTTTCTTTTAAGTTTTTATTATTTCTAAATAGTACTAATAAAGCTACTCCACTTCCTGTTAATAATCCACCTACGCATGTTCCTAAAGTAATTACTTCTTTAACATATAAAGTAGATATCATAACTGATGCACCACATGTTGGAATTAATCCAACTAATGAAGATATAAGTGGTCCAAGTACTTTATTACCTTTCATTACATTAGCAATTACATCTTCAGGTACAAATTCAAATAAACAATTTAATCCAAATGTAATTAATAAAATAAATAATAAGGTTTTTAATGTATGTTTTAATGTCGATAAAAATAATGAATGATTACAGTCACAGTGGGATTCTTCACACATTGAAAAATCTTTTTTATCATAAGTTTTTCTATATACTAAATCAATAATAATACCCATGATCATACCAATTACAACTTTAATTAATACAATCTTTAATACAGATACAAATGGTACATCACTTCCTAAAAGTACAGGTATCATTTCATCACTTGTTGATAAGTATATACTTATTAACGTTCCAAGTGTAATTATTCTTGATACATAAAGGTTAGTTGCAAATACAGAAAATCCACATTGAGGTAATGCTCCAAATATACCACCTAAAAATGGACCAAATTTATCACTTTTAGATATTACTTCAACTGTCTTCTTTGAAAATTTGTGTTCAATTAATTCTATAATTAAGAACGCAATGAAAAGAAATGGAAGTAATTTAGCTCCATCAATTAAAGTATCTAATACTATATCTTTTAATGTATCTAACATAAATACCAACTCCAAGTAAAGATTATAGCATAAAACTATTATATTTCAATATCTAGAATTGCTAGGAATTCTTTTTGAATTTTAGCTAAATCTTTTTTATTCTTTGCTTCAAAACGTATAGTAATATATGGTCCTGTATTACTAGGTCTAACTAAAGCCCATGAACCATTTTTCTTATATGCCTTGATACCTTCTACATCACATATTTCATATTTTTTATTTTCACAGTAAACTTTAATACTTTTTATTAAAGCTTTTTTCTTTGACTCCGGTGTATATTTTCTAATTTCTTCTGAATTACAATACTTAGGTAATTTCTTTACCATATCATGTAATGATTTATTTGTATGAGATAACATGTCATGAAATCTTAATCCAGCATAAATACCATCATCATATCCCGGATGATTATCTCTAAAGAATATATGATTTGAATATCCTCCACCAAATATACAATCAGATTCAAACATAGTTTGTTCTTGTCTCGCTGATGATGCTGAAACTTCAACTGTAGTTCCACCGTTTTTCTCAACAATATCTTTAACCATATTAGAACATTTTATATCAAATAAAATTGGTTGTTCATTATTAGTTTTTAATAATTCTAAAGCCATCAATGAAATCATTTTATCAGCATCTACAACTTTTCCATGATTATCAACTAAACCTACTCTATCCGCATCTCCATCATAAGCTATACCAAGATCTGCACTTGAATTTAAAACTGCTTTTTGTAATTGTTTTAAATTATATGAATCACTTGGATCTGGATGATGATTTGGGAAAGTTGGATCACTTTCAGTATTTATAAATTCAGCTTTAAACGGAAGTTTTTTATAAATCCTTTTAACAATAACTGATCCTGTTCCATTTCCAGGATCAACTACAACTCTTAAGTGTCTATTGCCCGGTTTTATATTTTTAGTTATATATCTTGCATATGATTCATATATATCTATTTCTTCTAAAGATCCTCTTCCTGATTTAAATTCAAATTCTTCATCAAGAAGTCCATCATATATTATTTTTAATTCTTCATGAGACATATGTAAATAATTTTTACCAAATAGTTTAAAACCATTTTCATTTACAGGATTATGTGATGCAGTTATTTCAATACCATATTCTACTTCCATCTTATGGCATGCAAAATTTAGCATTGGTGTTGTAACTAAACCAACATACACAACATTTACTCCTGCTTCTCTTAAACCTTTAATTAAAGCACCTGTTAATTCAGGTCCACCAAATCTATTATCATGCCCAACAACACAGTATTTTTCTTTAATTGATCTTAAATAAGAACCATATACATTTCCTAACTTTCTTGCTAATTCAACATTAACATTGTCAGGATAAACACCTCTTATGTCTGCCTCTCTTAAAATAGATTTGTTGATTTTCATATTATCACCCTAGTCTTCATCAATTAAAACACTAGTATTTTGCATTTCTTTAGGAATTGCTATATCCATATATTTTAATACTGTTGGAGCAATTTGAGTTAAATTACCCTTGTGTTTTAATGTTACCTTTTTATCCCTTATTATAAATGGAACTAAATTATTAGTTCTTAATAATCTTAAACTTGAATTAAAATCTTCAATGTTACCATGATCAGATGTAATTATAACCTTATAGAAATTATCATCAGCCATTTCACATATCTCTCTTAAAGCATTGTCTACATATTTTAATCCTTCAACCGCTATATCAATATCACCAAGATATCCTAAAACATCTGGATTGGCTATACTCATTAAAATAAAATTATAATCTTTTTCTAATGCTTTCTTTAATTCTTTTAATTCATCATCTAAGCTCATGCTTAAATCTTTTTTAACCCCTGCTATGTTAAGTGATGCAACTCGGTAAAGATCACATCCTTTTAGTTTTACTTTACCTCCATCAAAAGAAACTATTGCTTCTTCAAACTTAACATCTTCACATATACGTGCTTGTTTTAAACCTAAATCACTTAAATATTTTCCAATTGGATATACTTCTTCATTAGCTTCTATTAAGTAATCAATATTAACATAGCTATTTTCTAATACAGAATATACTTCGACATTATTAGGAACTCCAACATTATAAGTTTTAAATGTTATATCACCTAATGCACTTAATATCTCTCTACCTGTATCTATTCTATAGTTTAACCAAATAACTATATCATCTTCTTTAATTACTCCATTGCTTTCTAATATAATTGGCGGAATAACATCATCATTTAAATCTCTTTCATAACAAGCTTTAAGTGCATTTTTATAATTTTTTACACTTATACCTGTACCATTTATAAGCATATCTGTATATTTTTTAACTCTATTCCAATTGTTATCTTTATCCATGGCATATTTTCTACCACATATGGTAGCTAATTTACCTAATCCAACAGTTTCAAATGTATATAGTAAATCATCCATATATTTTGAACATGATTTTGCTTCTACCTCTTTACCATCAGCTAAA
>Ga0247610_10000448_pt1 | contig 58569 bp, 57 predicted proteins | sample 174DNAGHGhighgp2_FD_193483 | JGI IMG/M metagenome (GOLD analysis project Ga0247610, IMG submission 193483) | Sheep rumen microbial communities from Palmerston North, Manawatu-Wanganui, New Zealand - 1742 DNA GHGhigh gp2 | ecosystem: Host-associated > Mammals > Digestive system > Stomach > Rumen...
AACTCTCCAAAAAAATTTATCTTTTTGTTTTTAAAGTTCAATACTTTTGCTCAATTCTTTTAAGAATTGTATTGTTTGTTTTAACGTTACGTTTATTTCGTCATATACAGTTTTCAAAGACTCAAATGCACAATTTAGCGTGCTCAATTATAATATCACTTCTAACATTCTATGTCAATCATAATATTATAAAAAGATGGTGGTCAGGGCTGGTTTCGAACCAGCGAACCCTAAGGAGCAGATTTACAGTCTGCCGCGTTTAGCCTCTTCGCTACCTGACCATATTAATATATATTACGCTCCGTTTTGTGTCAGCGCTTATTCAGTATATCATTTTTAAAAAATAATGTCAACAACTATTTAATCTTTTTTTTAAAATTAAAAAGGACCTTTATTATCTAATAAAAATCCTTTAAAATTGGCTATTTTTTTATTTTTTTATCAAGCTCGTATGACGCTAACATAATTACCCTTTTGCAACCCTGGCATTCAATTTTTATATCAGCACCAATTCTTATAACCTTCCATGAATTAGAACCACATACATGTGGCTTTTTAGTTGTTATAATTTCATCTAATTTATACATTATAGTGGTCTCCCCTTTATCTTATTAAAATCTCTAGGATATTTTGCTGGAGTCTCTTTTACTTTTTTAATAACTATAATTTCTCTTTTACCCATTTCATAAGGTAGTTCAATTTGAATATTATCTATTACAGTTCCACCTAATATTTTAATTGCGTTACTTGCCTCTTTTAATTCATCAGCTGCACCAACGCCTTTCATTGCAATAAAACAACCACCAACTTTAACAAGTGGTAAGCATAATTCAGCTAATACATTTAATCTTGCTACAGCTCTTGCAGTAACATAATCAAAAGACTCTCTTTTTTCTTTTGCATATTCTTCAGCTCTTTTATGATATGCACATGCATTATCAATGCCTATATATTTAACTAATTCATTTAAAAAATTAATTCTTTTATTTAAGGCATCAATAATAGTAACATTTGCATTATTATCTACAATAGCTAAAGGAATAGATGGAAATCCTGCACCTGAGCCTACATCTAATATATTATAGGGTTTAGAATTATCTATAGCTTTAATAATATAAAGTGAATCTAAAAAATGCTTAATATAGACTTCATCTAATTCTGTAATAGCTGTTAAATTCATATAGCTATTAACTTCAATAAGCTTATTATAATATAATTCAAATTTTTTAATTATATCAGCACTTACAGTTATATTAAGTTTTTCAAGTTCAGCTTTAAAATCCATATTATTCTCCGCTTCTATTCATCTTTTCAATATAAACAACTAATACAGAAATATCTGCAGGATTAACACCACTAATTCTTGATGCTTGTCCTATATTGATTGGCTTAATCTTTTTAAATTTCTCTCTTGCTTCTAAGGCAATATTATCTACATCATCATAATCAATATTAGATGGAATAGCCATAGAATCAAAATTATTCATTCTTCTAGCTTGCTCACGAGCTTTTATAATATATCCTTCATACTTATAATGAATTTCAGTTTGTTCTAAAATTTCATCAATATCATCATAAGATATATCTAATTTAATATTTGATGCTTCAAGTAATTCTTTAATAACACTAGAATTAATTTCAGGTCTCTTAATTAAATTTGCTAAAGACATACTTTCATTTAATTTTGTAGAATTATATTTTTCAATAATACTATTTGCAATATTTAAATTAATCTTAATTTCTTTAAAATCATTAATTAGCTTTTCAATTGATTTCTTTTTATTATTTAATCTATCATATTGTTCTTGGCTAATTGTACCAACATTATAACCATATTCTCTTAATCTTAAATCAGCATTATCATGTCTTAATAATAATCTATATTCTGATCTAGAAGTTAATAATCTATATGGCTCATCAGTTCCTTTTGTAACTAAATCATCAATCATTACACCAATATATGCTTCATCTCTACCTAAAATTAAAGGCTTCTTGCCCTTCACCTTTAATCCAGCATTAATACCTGCAATAATACCTTGACCTGCAGCCTCTTCATATCCTGATGTACCATTAATTTGACCTGCAGTAAATAAATTATTAACAAGCTTTGTCTCTAAGCTTGGCCATAATTCTAAAGGATCAATTGCATCATATTCAATTGCGTATGCATATCTAATAACTTCGCAATTTTCAAGTCCTGGTAATAATCTTATCATCTTATCTTGAATTTCATCAGGCATTGATGTTGAAAATCCACCAATATATGTTTGATCTAATTCTAATGATTCTGGCTCATAAAATATTTGATGTCTATCCTTATCCTTAAATCTTACAATTTTAGTTTCAATTGAAGGACAATATCTTGGACCAATTCCTTTTATTACTCCTCCATACATGGATGAGGCATCTAAATTATCTAAAATTAATTTATGAATATCTAAATTAGTATATGTTAAATGACAAGGTACCTTTACATTTAATAATGAATCATATCCCTTATCAAAGCTATAATGCCAAGTTATTTCATCACCTGGTTCTACACTTGTCTTAGAAAAATCAATTGTTGATGCTTTAATTCTAGGAGGTGTACCAGTTTTTAATCTTTGAATTGTAAATCCACATCTCTTTAATGCTTCAGTTATACCCTTAGTTGTTCTTTGTCCATCAGGACCTTCCTTTTTTGTCCAGTGGCCTCTTAATATTCTTGAATCAAGATAAGTACCTGTAGTTAATATAACAGTCTTACCAAGTATTTCTTCCTTCTCTTCTACAACAACACCATTTATAGTTTTATCATTAACTAATAGGTCAGTTACATATCCTTCCTTTAGGGTAAGATTAGAAATAGTCTTTAAATACTTTAGCATTTCTCTAGAATATAAAAGCTTATCCTCTTGGAATCTTAAAGCCCAAACAGCTGGTCCTTTGCTTCTATTTAGCATCTTTGTTTGGATTTGGCATAAATCTGCATTTTTTCCCATATATCCACCAAGAGCATCTATTTCTCTTACAACAACACCCTTCGCAGGTCCACCAATAGATGGATTGCAAGGCATTGAACCAACCATATTTAAATTTCCTGTTACTAATATTGTATTTAAACCCATTTTACTAGCGGCAATCGCAGCCTCGCATCCAGCGTGACCTCCGCCAACTACTATTACATCAAACATAATCTCACCATCCAGATGATATAAAATACTATATTATAAATAATACTATAAAATAATACTACTTTCTAGAAAGATTGACAATATTGACCGAACATTTTTTTTATGATAGAATTAGATATAACATAATTCGTTTCATTTTTAATATTTATAATTACCGAGGAGGTGATTCCCATGAAAAAAGAGCAATATGACGAAATATTGAGTCTATTTGATAGTTTTGTGGTAATCATCAATACAAACGATAAATTAGTTGAACTGTTAATGCTTGGAGATAAAAAAATTGGTGAAAATATCTCATATGACATTCTTGCAGACAAATTCGTTTCTATTGGAAAATTTAATAGTGCATCTAGAGCTAAAATGATGAGATTTTTAAATCAATTAAAAATCACTAATAAAGATCCTTTTACTTTCCTTGCAAAATATGAAAAGGAAGATAATGAATTAATACCGACATTAATAAAAGGTGTTGCCCTAGACGATGCTAGAGTAATCATTTCTTTTTCATCAGAATATAGATTAACTGAAAGAATAAATGATGATTTAACACATACAATATCTAGACAAGAGTTAATAAATTCAACTAATAAATTAATTGAAGAAAATAAAGAATTCATTTTATTCGTACTTGACCTAGATGATTTTATGAACTTCAAATATAAATATGGTACAATGTTTGGCGACATATTAATTATAGAAACTGCTGCTGCATTAAAAAATATGGTAAGAGATAGTGGCTATATATGCCGTGAACATGGTGATAGATTTATCGTTGTATTAAAAACTAACACTGATTATGATACAGTACATGCATTAATATCTAGAGCTAGAAAAAATATAATGCAATTCGCAAGCCATAATATTAAAAATGAAAACATTACTGCAACAATAGGATGTATAACATATCCAAATGGTGGAAATACATTTGAAGAATTATTTATAAAGGCAATGCTTTCACTTAATAGAGGAAAGAAAAAAGGAAAGAATTGCTTCATAATATATAATGAAGAAAAATGTGGAAAAGTTTCAGATTATAAAGAAACGCCTATAGAATTTGGTTATACTTCTCCTGCTGTAACTAATTTCAATATCGCAGCTGGAGTATATGAAATTATAAATAGAGATAAAATGAAGGATAAAAACTTCGAAGACGCTCTATCATTACTTGGAAATTATTTCTTATTCGATAGAATTAATTTATTTACACTTGATGCTAAAACAAAAAAGGTTGATAAAATATATCATTGGCATAGTCCATTAGTTGATAAAATAGAGGTTAAAACATCACCTCAAAGATTTGCTGCATGGCATCAAACATATGATAAAAATGGAATTGTTAGGATTGTACAAGTAGATTCAAATAAAAATTTACCAATTTATCCATATCTAAAGGAAGATGATATTTCCGCTTTACTAGCATTTGATTTAACATATCTAGATACAGAAGTTGGATTAATTAGATTTGAAATGCATGATACAAATAGATTCTGGAGTCAAATTGATGTTGCTTCATTGAATTTAATATCTAAGCTTTTTGCAATATTCTTATATAAAGAAAACGAAGCTGAATTATTTGAACAAACTATTTCTCATGATACAATAACAAATTTATATAACTATACAAAATTTGGAAGTCTTGTATATGAATATTTAAATAAGACAAAGAGTGATAATTATTCAGTTATTAATTTTTGTTTTGAAAACTTCTTACACCTATCAGATATGCTAGGTACTACTATTATTGATTCAGCATTAAAAATGGTAGCTGAGGCATTAACTTATATATCTGATAAAGAATTATATTGCAGATTTACTGAAGATAGATTCTTCGTTTGGACTCCTAACACAGAAAATGAATATTTAATTAATTATGTAGAAAAGCTTGATGAATATATCCAGAAAAATTTTAAATATGCACACCATTTCAAATTAAGAGCTGGTATATGTGTCCATGATCCATCAGATTTGACAACTAAGACACTTGATAAAGCCAATATTGCAAGAAAGAAAGCTTTATCAGATGGTCTATTATATAAATTCTTTACAGGGGATTTATACGAGAAGCAACAATTAAAATACAATTTAGAATTACATCAAAAACAAGCATTAATTAATAATGAATTCAAATTATATTTACAGCCTAAAATTGATACAAAAACAAATAAAATCGCTGGTGCTGAAGCTTTAACTAGATGGTATTATAAAAACGAAACAATGCTATTCCCTGATACGTTCATTCCTATATTTGAAGAGAATGGATTTATAAAGGAGCTAGATTTACATGTATTTGAAAATGTATGTAAATTTCAAAGAAAAATAATTGATTTAGGATATGAACCAATTGTTATTTCTGTTAATTTATCAATGTATCAAAAAAATTTCAACGAATACATTGAAAAAATTAATGAAATAAGAGAAAAATATGACATTCCTGCAAATTATTTAGAAATTGAAATTACAGAAACTACATATGTTAAAAATGAAAAGAAAGTAATTAAGCTAGTAAAGGATTTACATAATTTAGGATATAAAGTAGCAATGGATGATTTTGGTACAGGATATTCTAATTTATCGAGTCTTGCAACATTTGATTTTGACACAATTAAATTAGATAAGAACTTCTGTTCTACTAAAACTAAAGATAAAGAAAAAATTATATTATCTTTTGTTGTAGGATTAGCTAAAAAACTAGACATAAACGTATTATGCGAGGGTGTTGAAACAAAAGAATTAGTTGATTATTTAAAACAAATTGGCTGTACACTTATTCAAGGATATTATTTTGATAAGCCAATGCCTGAAGAGGATTTAATTAAAAAATATTTTAATGATTAAAAAAAATTAGGGTTACGACTGAATCGTAACCCTTTTAAATTACTTATTTAATAATTCTTTTACTCTAGCTGCAATAGCTTCTGCAGTAAATCCATATGTTTCATGGATATATTTGATTGGCATAGATGCACCAAATTCATCTAATCCATAAACTTCATCAGCATATTTATACCATGGCATAGATGCACCAAGCTCTACTGCCATTTTTAAATGCTTCTTAGGCAAGATTTCTTCTTTATATTCATTAGATTGCTTATCGAATAAGAACATTGAAGGCATTGATACAACCTTACAATTAATTCCTTCTTCTTCTAGCATCTTAGCTGCATTAATTGTTATGAATAATTCAGAACCACAAGAAATTAATGTAACCTTAGCTGCCTTTTTAGGTTCAAATACTACATAAGCACCTTTTTTAACACCTTCAGCATTTGTACAAGCTAAATTAGGTAAGCCTTGTCTTGATGATGTAACAACTGTAGGATATGTATTATTATCAAATGCTAATAGCATTGCTTCAGCCATTTCTTTAGCATCAGCTGGTCTAATAACATTTGTATTAGGCATACTTCTAAACATTGTTAATTGCTCAACAGGTTGATGAGTAGGTCCATCTTCACCTACACAAATAGTATCATGTGAGAATAAGAAAATTGATGGTAATTTCATTATTGATGCTAATCTTACAGCTGGTTTTAGATAATCACTGAATACAAAGAATCCTGCACAGAATCCTCTTAAACCACCATGTAATGTAATACCATTAATGATTGCTGCCATTGCGTGTTCACGAACACCGAATTTAATATTTCTTCCAAGTGGATTTGATGGTCCATAAATACCATCAGCACCCTTAACCATTGTTGATGATGAAAGGTCAGCAGAACCACCGATAATATTAGGAAGCTTTGTAGATAAATAATCAATATATTTACCCATTTCCTTACGAGTAGATTCTTCAGATCCTACTTCATATTTAGGCATATCAGATACATCGTCTAATTTGAATTCATTATACATGAACTTTAAGAATTCTTCATATTCAGCATTATATTCGCTTCTATAATCTGCTAATAATTCATTCCAATTAGATTCTTCTTCATTTCCTCTATCAATAACATTTTCCTTATAGAATTTCTTAACTTCTTCAGGATATTCTAATACTGGTCCGTTATATGATAAATTCTTTCTTAATGTCTTAATATCATCTTCAGGCATTGGTTTACCATGAACTGATGATTCACCACTATTAGGTGCACCATAACCAATTACTGTTTTAATTTCAACAATAGTTGGCTTATTAGATTTCTTTGCTTCTTTAATAGCATTATCAATTGAATCGCAATTATTACCATCAACAACTTTGATATAATTCCAATTCATTGCTTCAAACTTCATTTTGATATTTTCAGTGTTTGTTTGTTCAACATCACCATCTAATTGAACATCATTTGAATCATAAAGAACAATTAATTTCTTTAAATTTAAATGTCCTGCTAAAGATGCAGCTTCCATAGAAATACCTTCTTGTAGGTCTCCATCTCCACATAAAACATATGTATAGTGATCTACAATATCATATTTAGGCTTATTGAATTTTGCAGCAAGGAAGCTTTCAGCAATTGCCATACCAACACTTGAAGAAATACCTTGTCCTAAAGGTCCTGTTGTAATTTCAACGCCCTTAACATGACCATATTCAGGATGTCCTGGAGTTTTACTACCCTTTTGACGGAAGTTTTTTAAATCCTCCATTGATAGGTCATATCCTGATAAATGTAACATTTCATATAATAAAGCTGAACCATGTCCTGCAGATAAGATAAATCTATCTCTATTAAACCATTTATCATCTTCAGGATTAATGTTTATATGTCTAGTAAATAATGTATGTAAAATAGGAGCGGCACCTAAAACAATACCAGGGTGACCACTTTTTGCCTTAGTGATCATTTCAGCACCAACAACTCTTAACGCATTTATACATAATGTATCTATTGAACTCATTTTAAAATATCCTCTCTATTTTACTCATTAGAAGTTTCTTTATTTTCGCTAACTTCTTCTGTTTCATTCTTAACTTCTTGATTAGCTTCATCAGTTGAAGTTACATCTTCTTTAACTTCAGTAGCTTCTTCTTTAACTTCAGTAGTTTCTTCTTTATTTTCTAAAGCTTCTACTTTTTCGTTATCTTCTTCAGAAGTTTCTTCTACGTTTTTATCTTCTGGATGTAAATTTTCAAAGTATTCATCCATATAAGATTTTTGTAATTCGATTAATTCATCAAATCTCTTTTCACCAAAGTGATCAATAATTAATTGTCTTGCTTTAGTATTTTCGTTTAATACTACCTTTTTGATTTTCATATTAACAAAAATCATTAAAATAAACATGAATGCTAAAACACCAATAATTACCCAGCTTACCCATGATGGCATTTTACCTGATAAAGCAATAGATAAAACGCAGGCAACAACTGCAATACCCATTAATGGATAAATGAAATAATTAGAAAATTTCTTTGAAATAGAATCAGTTTTATCATAGAAATCTAACCATATTTTATTAACTGGTTCAGAATATAATTCTTTCACTCTTTCATAATAGCCATTTTCTAAGAATACTCTATAGTTAATTCCATCTTGGCTTGACCATACAGCAAATTGACCCTTTTTATCAACGAATTCTTCTTTTATTCCTTCAAATGAATCCATCAAATAAATTTCAACTTTTCTATCGTCTAAAAGTTGTGTTTCATATGGTGTTAATTCATCTGCAACGGGATATAATTTTGGATTGACTCTCATCTAAAATCACCTTTTTCTTATATAATCTAAAAAATACAAAAGTATTATATCATAACAATTCATAAATTGAAAGTATAAAATCAATGCTTTACAATTTAACATATTTTAAAAAAATATGGTGACTTACTCACCATATTCATTATCTTCTATATTTAATTTTTGAGATTAAAAAGCATAATATAAATACTATAAAGCTTACAAAAACAATTGATGAGCCTATAGGTAAATTAGTAATTATACATGATGCAATTAAGCCTATAACAAATGATAATATTCCTATTAATGCAGAAAATATTGTTACTAGCTTAAATTTTTTAAATATTAATCTTGCAGAAAGTGTTGGGAATATTATCAAAGATGTTATTAATAATGCACCCATAACCTTCATTCCTATAACTACTGTTAGTGATGTTAAAATTGAAATAATAACATTAATTAATGTAACATTTGTACCTGTTGATTTTGAGAATGTAGAATCAAATGTAACACTAAAAATTCTATTGTATAGAATAATATATAATGTTATTACAATAAACATAACACATAAGCTTATTATAACCTCAGTTAAAGATACTCCAAGTAAAGAACCATATAAATAATTTCCTACATTGAAATTAACGCCTTGTCCAAGCTCTATTGCGGCATATCCTATAGCTAGGGCTAGGGTTGAAAATAGGGCAATTAAGCTATCTGCAAAAACCTTACTTTTATTTGCAATCCATAATATCAAAAATGAAGATAACATAACAATAGGTATTGCAAAAGCAAGTGGTGCCCACCCGAAGCATGCGGCTACAGCTACTGCACCAAAGCCAACATGAGATAAGCCATCTCCAATCATTGAATGCTTTTTCAAAACTAAAGAAACACCAAGTAATGCTGCACATAAAGACATTGTAAATCCTACAATGAATGCATATCTAATATATTCTCTTGATAATATTTGAATTAAATCACTTAATATTATCATATTTCCTCCACTATATCACTAAATTCATAGCCATCATCATAGATTTTTAAAAGCTTATTTCCAAGCATCTTATCTATATCAGCATCATGACTAATCATAATAATAGTAATACCTAATTCCTTATTTAATTTCATTAATAATAAATAGAATTCTTCTCTTGATGTATTATCTAAGTTATTACTTGGTTCATCTAATATTAATAGCTTATCAGTTGCACAAAGACTTCTTGCAAGTAATGTTTTTTGTCTTTGTCCTCCTGATAAATCACAAAATGATTTATCTTTAATATCATAAATATTTAATATTTTTAAAGCTTCATTAGCTTTTGCTTTATCCTCTTTATTATAAAATGGTCTAAATCCCATTTTATTGATTCTACCAGATAATACTATTTCAAATACACTTGCAGGAAATGATTGCTCTACTTTTGTTTCTTGTGGCATATAGCCAATTAGTTTTTTATTAAGTGAATCATCAAATACGATTTCACCTGACTTTGGCTTAATTAAACCCAATATACCTTTAATTAATGTAGATTTACCAGCACCATTTTTACCAACTACTATGATGAAATCTCCATCATTAACTGAAAATGATATATTATTTATAATATTTTCTTTTTCATAGCCTAAGCTCAAGTTTTTCACTTCAAAAAGCATTTTATCACTTCCTAATTTAGAGCCTCACTTAATGATTCAACATTTTTATTCATAAAATCTATATAAGTAAGTCCATTTGCATAATCCTCTTTAGAAATATTATGCATAGTATAGAATACTAGTTTTTTTACTTCTTTTCCATCATTTTTACAAGTTTTTATTACTGTATCTGCAATATTTGATTCTGATAATTCAATTACAAATACTACATTAATATCATTCTCTATTACTTTTTTTGTTAAAGCCTCAATTGTTTTAGGATTAGCCTCATGTGCTGTTTCACAGCCTTTGAATGCTGCATCATATTTTAAATTGTATTCTTTAACAAAATATAATAATGGAAATCTATCTGCAAATATTAATAGATCCTTTTTGGAAGAAGATATAGTATCCTTTATTTTTGTATCAACCTTATTTAAAGAATCAATATAAACATCTTTATTATATACATATGATGCCATATTTGTGATATCTATTTCTATTAAAGCCTCATATATTGCTTCAACAATTAATTTAGCATTAGTAATAGAATTCCATACATGCTCATCTAATTCTTCTTCCTCTTCATCTTCAGATTCAGAGCTAATGCTTGATTCAGGATTTTCTTCGTCATATACATTTCCCTTTTTACTAATGACATCCATCATACTTATTACCTTAGTTTTACTTTTATCAATTTCAGGTAATATTTGTTTTTCAACCCATATAGAATCTGATTCTCCACCAATATAGATAAAAATTTCAGAATTAATAATTCTTTCTATATCATTAATAGATGGTGAATAATCATGTAATTCCTCACCAGGATTTAATAACATGCCACATTTTTTATTATCTTTTGCAACACCTCTTGCAAAATCATATCCCGCATATGATGTTGAGATAATTTTTGTATCATCATTTTTATTACATGATGATAAAATAAATAAACCACAAATAAATATAAATAAACTAATTATTATTTTTTTCATAATTCCACCTATATTTTTATGAAACTTTTACAATTATTACAAAGACCAGTTAAAATAATATTTCTAGTATCAATACTAAACTTATGCTGCTTAAAAATATGCAAACTCAAATCATCAATACAGCTACAATCAATATGATAAATGACTCCACATTTTTCACATTTTAAATAAAAATGTCTTTGACTATTACAATCATTTACATATTTAAAATGTGCTACATTATTCTCGTCGAAATATTTTTTAACTATTCCTTCATTTTCCAATCTTTCAAGTGACCTATAAATAGTAGTTAATCCTATTTTAATTTTTTTATTATCTAATGATTCCTTTAATTCCTTAATTGTAAAACCATTTTTAAATAGCTTTATTTCATTATCTACTATCTCTTTTGTCTTGGTATTATATGTATCTCTAGCCATAATTCCTCCAAATTGAAAAGGATTTTCAAATTAATTATACTATCAATTATTTTAATGTCAAGAAAAAAAGCACCAATCGGTGCTAATTAAATAAATCTATAATTTTTTGAAATAAATCTTCATTTACCATACTGTATTTATAATTGTCTATACTAGATACATATTCCTTTAATTCTTTTGATTCATCATCATATTTTTTCATTTGCTTTTTTACTTCCTTTTGGTAATTGATTGCTGATGCATCATATAATATTGAATCATGACCCTTATTAGAATTATCCCCTATATAATATTTAACATTAGGATTAGTAAATTCTTTTTGATGTGAAATAATTGATTGATAATTAAAATCAATTACTAAATCAAAAATACCATGAGCTAATAATATTTTTGCATTTGAAGAATTAATACCTGATGAGGCAGTATATTTTAGATAATTTCCAAATAATTCTTCTTGGTATTTATCAATATATTTTTTAGGTAATTCAGCAAGCTTACCTCCATAAAATACACCCTTATCGATAATTATTGTAGATGCATCATTAAATCCTGAAACTGAGGCTACAGCCTTAATATTTTTATGTATATTTAATACACTACATACTGCAAATCCACCCCAGGAATGACCAAATAAATATAATTCTTTTTTATTAAGGTTTAGATTATTATTAATAAATCTAATCGCATTATCAAGATCAACTAATGACTCAGACATACCATAAGTGTTTTTACCTTCACTTTCATATGTACCTGCATAATTAAAGCTAAAACAATCAAATCCATTTTTTATAAAATAATTAATGAATGGTAAGTAATCATCAGCCCCACTTCTTAAGCCATGACAAACAACAACTAGCTTATTAGAATTATTAGGATAATAATAACCAACTAATTTATTTCCATTTGAATAAAATTCTAATTCTATTCTATTAAAAGAACATCTATCAATATTAATTAATCCAGGCGTAATTAAATAATTAGGCCTATTAACTCTAGAAAATACCTTATCATATACAGTTTTAACTGCTAAATATTTTGATATTTCTTTTGCTGAATTTAATAAATTATCTTTAAATGACATATAGATCACCTTTATTTAATTATAACATAAAAAAAAGCATCTACCATCAGGTAAATGCTAATTAAAACCAAAGCTTTATATAACCAATATTTATATTTTCTCCATATTGATTATCAATAATTATTAATGATATATCATCATAATTTAATTTATATTTTGTTAATTTTCCATCAATTATAGGATCTACAAGCATTAATGAATCCTTTGTTTTTATCTGGAATGCAATATTTAATCCATTAAATCCAATAGCTTTCATCTTCTTTGGTGTAATAACTATCTTGCCACCAGCTTTAATAATAAAATTATTGTTTTTATCTTTAGCTACCATTTGACAATCATAGCTATTTTCATATTCATCTACAAATTGTGTTGACATAAACTCAGTATTAAGGCTATTTGCCTTAACAAGAGTTGCATGATTTTTATTTGTAAATACTACAATTGCAATAGTTATAAATACTACAGATATTATAAATAATACACATAAAGGAATAATAGTTAATACTTTTTTTCTCATATAATCACTATCTCTTTCTAATTGATGGGTGATCAGCCTTTAGTTTTTTAATACCAAATTCAGCTTTAAATGCAACAGTTATAACCATACCATCTTTAGCAACTACTACTCCATCACCAAATGATTTATGGTTAACCTTATCACCAACATTAATTATATCATTATTATTAGATTCTACTACAGTCTTTTTTTCAATAGGCTTATTATAATTAACTACTGGTGCTTTTCTTACTTTATTATCATCAAGTAATGATTTATCCATTTCATCTATAAATCTTGATGGAGACATATCTGTATCATAGCCAAAGATTCTTCTGTGGTTACAATATGTTAAAAATAATTTCTTTTTAGCTCTTGTTATACCAACATAGCAAATTCTTCTTTCTTCTTCTATTTCTTCATCAGTTACTGTATTAGATGATGGAAATATTCCTTCTTCATTTGCTACCATGAATACATCTTTAAATTCAAGACCCTTTGCTTGGTGATATGTTGTTAATATTACAGAATTACCATCATTATTATCATCATTATTAGTTCTTAGGGCTAAATCTCCAAGTAAGCCTTGAAGCTTAATAACATTTGAATCTAATGATTCTTCATCAGTATCCTTTAATATTGATTTAAATTCTTTAATATTATTTAATTTATCTTCAGCAACCTCTTCATCTTCAGTTCTATATAATTCATCTTTATAGCCTGTTTCATCTAATAATACATCAATTAAATCAGGTAATTTATAATTCTCAATTGTCGCTTTTATTGAATCAATTATCGTTTTAAATTCAACTAAGCCTGATGCTCCTTGACCCTTACCCTTATAATAAGGTATTGCATCATATAATGATAAATTTGATTCATTAGCTATAAGTTCTAATTTATCTAATATAGATTTACCGATTCCTCTTTTTGGATTATTAACTACTCTTTTAAATGAGAAATTATCATCATTAAATATTAATAATCTTAAATATGCAATCATATCTTTTATTTCAGCACGTGAAAAGAAAGATAATCCTCCATATATTTTATATGGAATTCTATATTTCATTAATTGCTCTTCAAATCCACGAGATATATGATTAGCACGATACATTATAGCTATATCACTATATGAATCACCATCTAATACTAATTCTTTTATTTTATCGCATACATACATTATTTCATCATATGAGCTATAAGCAGAATAAATTTTTGGCTTAGAACCAAAATTATTTTCTGAAAACATTGTCTTTTTAATTTGGTTAGGATTATTAATTATTACATTATTTGCTAAATTTAATATTTCCTTTGTTGATCTATAATTTTGTTCTAATAATATTAATTTAGTACCAATAAAATCTCTTTGGAATTTATTAATATTTTCAAGCTTAGCTCCTCTAAATGCGTAAATAGATTGGAAATCATCACCTACAACAAATATATTTTTATGCTTTGCTGATAATAATCTCATTAATTTATATTGTAATTCATTAGTATCTTGGAATTCATCTACTAAGATATATTGAAATTTATGCTGATATTTTTCTAATACATTAGGGAATTTAGTTAAAAGTTCAATAGTTTTAATAATTAAATCATCAAAATCTAATAAATTATCCTTCTTTAATCTAGCCTCATATAGATCAAATACCTTATGGAATTCAGTTCTTCTATCAATATCTTTAATTTTAAAATCTAAAAAGTTTTTAGATTTAGAAATTAAATTTCTCATTTCCTTAGGTGATGTATATAAATCACCCATTTCTTTCATTATTTCTTTTACAATTTTTAATGAGTCATCATCATCAATTATATTGAAATATTTAGTATAAGGAGGCATTTTATCTATTTCAAGACGTAATAATCTAGATGAAAATGAGTGGAATGTAGATACCCACATTCCCTTAGCATTTATATTTAGTATCTTAGATATTCTTTCTTTCATTTCATTAGCTGCCTTATTAGTAAATGTTACAGCTAATATATTATCTAATGGAACACCTAATTCTCCAATTAAATATGAAATTCTTGTTGTTAAAACCTTAGTCTTACCTGAACCGGCACCTGCCATAACCATTACTGGTCCTTCAGTTGTCTTAACGGCTTCAAGCTGACTTTTGTTTAATCCAGATAAATCCATTTTTATTCTCCTATAAATTCTTCATATGTAGATAGCTTATCTACATAGCTTCCATCCTTATTAATAGAGATAATTCTATTCGCAACAGTCTCTAATAATTCGGCATCATGACTTGAAAATAAGATATTTCCTTTATAATTTGTCATACCCTCATTTAATGCTGTAATAGATTCCAAATCAAGATGGTTAGTTGGATCTTCTAATACTAATATATTAGGTGATTCAAGCATTAGCTTTGCAAAATTACATCTAACCTTTTCTCCACCTGATAATACATTACATTTCTTTAGTGATTCTTCACCAGAAAATAGCATACGTCCAAGCCATCCTCTAATGAATGTTTCTGTTTGATCTTCTTTAGAATATTGTCTTAACCAATCAACTAAATTTAAATCCTTATCAAATAATTCTTTATTATCTTGGAATAAATAACCAACATTTGTTGTTATACCCCATTTAAATTTACCTTTATAATCAGTATCCTTACCGCTTAATATATTAAATAATGTAGTTATTTGCATTGAGTTTTCTGCTAAAAATGCAATTTTATCTCCCTTATTTACTGTGAAAGTTAAATCATTGAATAGGCCATCTTTTGTTAAATGCTCAACAATTAAAATATCATTTCCTACCTCACGACTTGGCTTAAATCCAATATATGGATATCTTCTTGATGATGGTTCAATATCTTCAAGTACAATTTTATCTAATAATTTCTTTCTTGATGTTGCTTGTCTTGATTTAGATTTATTAGCACTAAATCTTGCGATGAATTCTTTTAATTCTTTAATCTTTTGTTCAGACTTTTTATTAGTATCCTCTGCTTGCTTTTTAGCTAGCTGACTTGATTCATACCAGAATTCATAGTTACCAACATATAATTTAATCTTTTTAAAATCAACATCACAAATGTGAGTACATACATTATTTAAAAAATGTCTATCATGAGATACTATTAATACTGTATTTTCAAAATTTAATAAGAAGTTTTCTAGCCATCTAGTTGATTTATAATCTAGGTTATTAGTAGGCTCATCTAATAATAAAATATCAGGATTACCAAATAGTGCTTGAGCTAATAATACCTTAATCTTTATTTTAGCATCCAAATCTCCCATTAATGAATAGAAGAAATCTTCAGATACTCCAAGACCTGATAATAATGATTCAGCATCAGCTTCTGCTTCCCATCCACCCATTTCAGCGAATTCACCTTCAAGTTCTGAAGCACGAATTCCATCTGCGTCAGTGAAATCCTCTTTTTCGTATAATTTGTCTTTTTCTTCCATTACTTCTATTAATCTTTTATGACCTAATAAAACTGTTCTTAATACTGTTTCGTTATCATATGCGTGTTGGTCTTGTTTTAAAACACTCATTCTTTCATTAGGATCCATTAATACTTCACCCTCAGTTGATTCAATTTCTCCTGATAAAACCTTTAAGAATGTAGATTTACCAGCACCATTAGCACCAATAATTCCATAACAATTACCCTTTGAAAATGCTAAATTAACATTTTGAAATAGTTTTCTAGATCCATATTGAATTCCTAAATTTACAGTTTTTAACATAATATTTAACTCCTTATACGATTATAAAGGGCTGCCTTCAGGCAGTCCCTTTAATTTTATATTTTAAATGATGATTTTAAACCACATGTTCTATTGAATACAAGTTTATCCTTAGTTGAATCCTTATCAGTTACATAATATCCATTTCTAATGAATTGATAATGATCTAATGGTTTAGTATCCTTTAATGATTCTTCAACAAAACCATTAAAGATATTTAATGAATTAGGATTTAATCTTTCCATGAAATCTAAATCCTTATTTTCTTCTGTTTCGTCTAATAATAATGGTTCTAATAATCTAAATTCTGCAGGTATAGCAGTTGTTGCCTCTACAAAATGAATATTACCATTAGGCTTTCTTAAATCAAATCCAGAACCTGATCTTGTTTCAGGATCATATGTCGCATGAATTAATGTAATATTACCACAAGCATCCTTCTCAACAGATGTTGCTGTAATGAAATATGCATGCATTAATCTAACCTCAACACCTAAGGCTAATCTCTTCCATTTTTTATTAGGTTTTTCTTCAATGAAATCCTCACGCTCAATATATACTTCCCTAGAGAATGCTATTTTTCTTGAGCCTAATTCTTCATTTTCTTGATTATTTGGACAATCAAGATATTCAACCTTACCTTCTGGATAATTATCAATTATAACCTTTACTGGATTAATAATTGCATTAGGTCTTAATGCCTTAAGCTTTTGATCATTTCTTAATGCTTCATCTAATTCATCAGCTGATACAGTTGAATTTACTCTAGATAAACCAGTACCTAAAATAAAGTTTCTAATTGCATCAGGTGTAAATCCTCTTCTTCTTAATCCACATAATGTTGGCATTCTTGGGTCATCATATCCTGATACCTTTTTAGCATCTACCAATGCCTTTAAATATCTTTTAGACATAATAGTATTTGTTATATTTAACCTACCAAATTCATATTGATGGGGCTTCTTTACAATTTCACAATTATCAACAACCCAATCATATAATACTCTATGATTATCATATTCTAGTGAGCATAATGAATGAGTTATTCCTTCAAATGAATCTTGAAGTGGATGAGCAAAATCATACATTGGGAAGATACACCACTTAGTGCCTTGTCTATGATGATTAATATGTAAAATACGATACATTACAGGATCACGCATGTTAATGTTAGGTGAAGACATATCTATTTTAGCTCTTAGTGTCTTTTCACCATCAGCGTATTTTCCATCTCTCATTTCTTGGAATAATTTTAGATTTTCTTCAACGCTTCTATCTCTATATGGTGAATTTTTACCTGGTTCATTTAATGTACCTCTATATTTTGAAATTTCCTCTTGGCTTAAATCATCAACATAAGCTAAGCCTTTTTTGATTAGCATAACTGCCTTTTCATATGTCTTTTCAAAATAATCTGAACCATAAAAAATATTATTTGGTTTATATCCAAGCCAAGCTAAGTCCTCAATAATTCCTTCAACGAATTCCTTATCCTCTTTAGCTGGGTTAGTATCATCGAATCTTAAATTTGTCTTACCATTAAAAGATGCGGCAAGCTCAAAGTTTGTAATAATTGCTCTTGCATGACCAATATGTAAGTATGCATTTGGTTCAGGTGGGAATCTTGTGATTATTTCATCAACCTTTTTTGATTCTAAATCCTGTTGCATAATAGTTTTAATAAAATTATTAATTTCTGCCAATTAAATCACGTCCTTAAAAATACATAGATATTATACAACAAATATATTAAAAAAACTAGATTAAAAAAATAGAGATGGTATTTATACCATCCCACAAAAATTTTATAAATCTAATTTCATTTTAATATGTTCGATATTATCCATCATAAATTTATTTCCATATGGAATAAAGCCACATTTTTGGTAAAAGCCAATTGCGTAGGTTTGGGCTTCAATTTCTATATGATTATAGCCATCATCCTTTATAAAATTAATAGCTTCCTTTAATATTTGAATGCCAAAACCTTGGTTTCTTTTTGTTGTAATAACTCTACCAATTATTGCATAATCATCTTTAAATATTATTCTTAAATATGCAGCAATTTTATTATTTTCCTTAATAAATGCATGATAACATATTTTATCTAAGTCATCTATTTCTTTATAAGGACAATTTTGTTCTACAACAAATACATCTATTCTTGCTTCAAATATATCTATTAATTCTACATTAGATAATTCGTTAATCTTTTTAAATTCTACCATTATTCTAATTCTAATGATGCAGATGCATTTAATGTTAAATCATCTAGCTTAGGATTTGTTTTATATTGATAATATCCTGCAACACCAATCATTGCAGCATTATCAGTACAATATCTAATTGATGGAATTGAAATATTAAATCTTCCGTTATTTTCAGCCATAAATCTTTCCTTTAATCCTTTATTAGCTGAAACTCCTCCGGCAACAATAATATTTTTAACATTCATCTTTTCTGCAAGCATAAATGTTTTTCTTACTAATACTTCTGTTACAGAAGCTTGGAAAGATGCACATAGATCATTTATTCTAATCTCTTCATTTCTTTGCATTGCATTATGATGTAAATTAATTACTGCACTCTTAAGTCCTGAAAATGAGAAATTAAATGAACCATCCTCTAAATATACTCTAGGTAAATGGTATGTATCTAATCCTTCATGCGCTAATCTATCTACATGAGGTCCACCAGGATAAGGAAGTCCTACTACACGTGCAACCTTATCATATGCCTCACCTACAGCATCATCTAGAGTTTCACCAATTATTTCAAACTTAAAATGATCTTCCATATAAATTAATTCTGTATTACCTCCTGATACAAGTAAGGCAACACATGGAAATTTCATATCATGCTCTATGGCATTTGCATAAATATGACCAGCTAAATGATGTACGCCAATTATTGGCTTATTATACATTAGGGCAAATGTTTTTGCAGCATTAAGGCCAACGAGTAAAGACCCAATTAAACCAGGTCCCTTTGTTACTGCAACTAAATCAATATCTTCAGGTTTTATATTAGCATCCTTAAATGCTTGTTCAAATACCATAGAAACCTGATAAACATGATTTCTTGATGCAATTTCAGGAACAACTCCACCAAATTTTTCATGTATTTTTATTTGAGAATTAATTACATTAGATAAAACTTCTTTTCCATCTTTTACAATAGAAACACTAGTTTCATCACAACTTGATTCAACACCTAATACTAGCATTTTAATTTCCTTTCTTTATATCAGCAAATTTAATATTTATAAGCTTAGATAAATCACTTGGATTCATCTTAACCTGATATCCTATTTTTCCTGCTGAAAAAATTACATTATCATAATCCTTTGCAGTTATATCCATAACTGTCTTATAAGGCTTTTTCATACCTATTGGTGAACACCCACCTCTAATATATCCTGTAACATTTAATAATTCCTTTACAGGTATCATATCTAATGATTTTTCATTGAATTCCTTAGCACATTTTTTTAAATCTAATTCATGTGCTACAGGCACAACACATACATAATAATGCTTAGATGGTGAGACTGTTACTAATGTTTTAAATACCATATTAGGATCTTCATCTAAAAGCATAGCAACCTCTATTCCATCAACACAAACTCCATCTGTATGTGGATATTCATAGAATTCATATTTTATTTTCTTTTGGTCTAATATTCTACACACATTAGTCTTTTCCATATTAATTACCTCTTCTATAGAAATATGTTTTTTCTATTTCAATAAATCCCCATTTTTTATACATATCCTTAGGACTATCCATTTCATCTGCGATAAGTATTACAATATTTGAACCTAAATTAGAAAAATAATTTAAAACATATTTAACTAATTTAGAACCATAGCCCATATTTCTATATTCTTCTAAAATAAAGAAATGATCCAATTCAATAATATCATTTTTATGATGAACATTTATAAAGCCTAAGGCCTTACCATTTTCCATAATTAAAAATCCATTAGTTATTCCATTTATACAATTATCTATTAATCTATCTGTATCCTTTTTAGCATATTCAATACCATATTCTTTTGAATCATTAAATAATAATTCAAATGCAATATCCTTATTAGATTCATCTACCTTATAAACATTATTAGGTATTTTTGTATTAATGTTAATTGCTTTAATAAAGGATGCCATTAATATATTAATATCTAATTCATATGATTCATTATTTTTAATTAATTTATCATATTCAAAACAGAAAAATGGTTTATCCTTATTTAATTCAATTAATTCATTAAGAATATCTTCATTCTTAATTGAATAATAGTTATGATAATATTTATCAAACTGATATTCATCATAATATTTTATATAATCATCTGTTATTATCTTTTTTGCATTATGATTTAATTCAATATCTAATACTTCATTAAAATCATATAATTTCTTTTCATATACTAAGGCATTTTCTAAATTCTTATAATAATTCTTTCTAATATGAATCCTTTTAAATCCAAATGATTCATATAACTTAATAGCATTAATATTACTTTCTCTAACCTCTAATATTACACTTTTACAATTATTTTTATAAGAATCCATTATTGCATAATTTAATAATCTCTTACCTATACCTAATCCTTGATTTAATTTATCAACACAGAAATTTAAAATTTCTAATACTATACCATCAAATGATACAGATATATATCCTAATACTTTATCATTATTTTCATATACAAAAGCCTTCATAATTGGATTAGATATTATATCATTTAGCATATCAAATCCAAGAGATTCAAAAAGTGTATCATTTTCAATTTTAATTATAGAATCTATATCCTTTGATTCTAATAATCTAATCATGTAAATTACGCTCCGCTTCTGTATCTCTTAAGTAATTAGGAACTAATAAATGAGCTTCTTTAACCTCTTCTTTATGTTCTAATACATATATAGGATTAACCTTATAATTTGATTCAGTAACAATAAAATCATATTTATTATTCTTTAATTTATCTGTTTCAATTAATCCTTCATTAATTAAATATTTATCTAATTTAGTATCAATAATCATACCAAATGAATTATTACGTCTAGCATCAATCATTGATAAAACAATTCCATCATATCCTGATGCCATTAGTTTTAATGTAGATATAGAATATAATTTTATATTTTTCTTAAATACCGCTAGCATTTTAGCAACAGTTACTGCCATTCTAACACCTGTATAAGAACCAGGTCCTATGCCTACAATTACTTCATTTAATTCATTAACTGTTATATTTGATTTTTTTAATGCCTCATCTACCTTAGCTACTATATTTTTAGCATGATCATTCTTTCCTTCTATATATGATTCATAAAGTGTTTCATTATCCTTTATTAATGCTACATATAATATTTTAGTTGCAGAATCTAATATTAATGAATACATTAAATCATCTCCTCGTATTTTTTATATCTACCTATACCTTCAATTTCAATCTTTCTTTGATTATCATCTAATCTTAAAAGCTTTATATTTAAATATTCTTTAGGTAATATTTCTTCTATTTGATGTGGCCATTCTATTACACAAATACCATCTGATTCTATATATTCTTCTAAATCAAAATCATTATTTAGGCCATCTAATCTATATAAATCTAAATGATAGAATTTTACATTATTACCGCTATATTCCTTTACAATTGTAAAAGTTGGTGAATTAATAATTCTTTTAACTCCTAATGCTTTTCCTACTCCTTTTGCGATATGAGTTTTACCTGCCCCTAAATCGCCTGTTAAAAGTATAACATCACCAGGTTTTAGTAAAGCACCTATTTTAGAGCCTAAATCAATTGTGTTTTCTACTGAATTTGAAATAAAACTTTTCATTAGAATGTCCCCTTTGTATTTACTCATAATATTATAATACAATAAGCAAAAAAATCAAAATTAATATTTTATATTAAAAAAATTTATTAATTGTTAATTCTATTGAATAAAGAATTCTTTTTAGTTATAATTTATGTATAAACATTAATTTAAATAAAGGGGTATTTATTATGGCACAGGAAAAAAAGACTGAAGAATTTAATGAAGAAGATTTCTTAACTAGAAGTGAAGAAATTGAATATAATTTACAAGAATTAAAAAAAGCAAATCAAAAATTAACTGAACAACGTCAAGAATTCGCAAAAAAGGTAAAAGCCTATAATGAAGAAAGAAAAAAGATGATTGAATTATTAAAGGAATTACCTAAAAATGAAGATGATGACGATTATGATCCAGAACAAATGTCTTTATTCGATGATGAAGATGAATTATTAGATACTGATTTTGATGACTGTATTTATGATTCTGATTTCATTAAGGATTTAAAGATTGCATTATATGAATTAAACCAAGTAATTGATAATTCAGATTCTAAAAATAGAATTAGAAAAGCTGTAAATAAGATTAATAAAATTATTTACGAATATGAAAATGTAGATTTTGATGAAGAATAATCTATAAACTTAAAGGGGCCTGCCTTGGCCCCTTATTATTTTTTATTTGAATTATTATAGCTTATATCTATTAAATTAAATATTATATCATTAGCTAATGATTCATCTAATATAATAGATACCCAGTTCTTTTTATTCATATGATATGCTAAAAATATTGTTTCATTATTTATATAATAATTAGTTTTATCATGAAGCATTAAATTTATGACTTCTACTTCTTTATTATCATTACCTACAATTTTATTTTTACTAATATTCATTATTATTCCAAACCATTTATTAGTATTTTTATTTCTAAAAACACCAAAGCCTGGGTCACTTTCCCATAAATATTATGGGCTAACATTATATTTTTCTTTTATATAATTAGATATTTGGTTTGACTGATTAAAAATAAAATCTTCTTTATAATAACAATTATCTCTTATTTCTATTAGAATGTCTTCACATTCTTTTTTTAATGCTTCAATAAAGCTACTAACAATATTATCAATTTTATATTCTTCGTTAAAATCTTTATCGATAATACATCCTGTAATCATTTTATTTTTAATTTTAATTATTAATTCGAATTCATTATTATGAATTAATTTATTATATGAATAAATACCATCATTATAAATAAAACCATATGGAATTAAATTTTCTTCTTTTAATTTATATTTTTTAAATAATTCATCAATAAGCTTAATAATATACCTTCTTATTTAAACGAAAAAGCTGTTAGTTAACAGCTTTCTTAATTAATTCTTTTACTATAATATTCCAACTTGGCCAATCATGGACAAATTCTACACCATAATATTCAAATTCTTTATTTATATTTAATCTATCAAATTGACGCTCTAATTCCTTTGTATCCTTAATACATTCTTCTTCCCAAGTGCCATATCCTACTGAAACAATGATTTTACTATTTTTATACATATTAACATATGGATGTGATAATTCCATATATTTTAAAGAATCAATAGGAGAATTATAAAATGTTAATTCATCAGCATAATCATGAATAAAAAATCCAATATGATATATTCCTGATAAAGCTAAAACATTATTAAATAAATCAGGTCTTCTTAAGAAAAAATTCATAGCTTGATATGCCCCAAGTGAACAACCAAATGTCATTATCTTAGAATCTGATTTATTTATTTCACGAATTCTTGGTATAATTTCATCTATTACATATCTATAATATGCTTCTTGGCTTCTTATTCTATCATATGGATTTTTCCATGTTGCTGAAAATGATTCAAAATCATAATTATCAAGAGTAAAGACTTGAATTTTACCAGCTTCTATTTCTTCTTCCATAGAATTAATAATGCCTTGATTCTCATAAAAATAAAATCTATCATTTTGAGATGGAAAAGCAATACATGGTATTCCTTTTGTACCATATACTTTAAATTCCATATTTCTATTCAAATTAGTACTAAACTCATTAAAATACATTACTTCCATAATAAAACCTATTTAAAAATTGCATCCTTTATCATTACTAAAAAATTATTTTCTAAGAAATATTTACCTATCCTAAATTTATTAGGATTATTAAGAGCTAAATCTACTTCTAACCAGTGATTGAAATCACTTGATCCACCATTTTTATATACGATATCTAAAATAAAGAATACTAATAATATTGCAGCTGCATAAATACATAAATAAAATGCAATACCAAATATTCCATCAATTACTCTAATTACTTTTTGTTCTCTTAATGATTTAGTAATTATCTTTAATATAATTAGAATAATTACACCTACAGTAAAGATAATTAAAAATGAAATTATTAATAAGATTCTAGATGCGATTAATTCAGCTGATGCTTGTGCTGATAATCCTTTAGCAGGATTTCCAAGAATAAATGCTAGTATAGTAGCAATAAATGATGGAATTCCAAAGCTTTTCTCTAATGTAACCGCAAAGCTATTATTTAAATTAGGCTCAATTTTTACAAGCATTGATTTATATATACCATCATAAATAAAGCCTGATGATTTAAATAAGCCTGATAGTTGTGATGAATAAAAAGCTGCAAATATCGCAATCATGATAAAACCAAAAATAGATAAGGCTTTATTCATGAATCCTTTAAAATAGCCAATTAAAATCATTAATATCGCTAATAAAATAATTATGACATCAATTAAACCTGTAATACCCCAATCCATTTTATTACCTCCTTTTATCCATTCAAAAATATTATACAATAATTGTTAGATTATAACAATTAATAATCTTCTATTATTTTGAAAAATATTATATAATATTACTGGTGATTTTTATGGATAAAATTGATTTATTTCAAAAGAAAATGCAAGATAATAATATTGATGCATATATAGTTCCTACAAGTGATTATCATATGTCAGAATATATTAGTGATTATTTTAAATCTAGACAATTCTTAACAGATTTTACTGGTTCTGCAGGTACACTATTAATAACTAAGGATCATGCATATTTATGGACTGATGGAAGATATTTCATACAGGCAGCAACACAAATTGAAGGTAAGCCTATTGAATTAATGAAGATGGGTCAGCCTAATACTCCTACATTAAATGATTTTTTAGCAGATTATTTTAAGGATGAAAATAATCATACCCTAGCATTTGATGGAAAGATTATTTCTACTGCTGATTATTTAAAAATTAAAGAAAAGTTGCCTAGCAATGTTAAAATTATTACTAACATTGACTTAGTAAATTTAATATGGGATGATAGACCTCATATGCCTTTTTCTTTATTATATAAATTATCTAAATTCTTCTCAGGAAGAAATTATGTAGATAAGATTAAAGATGTTAGAGAAAAATTAAAAGAGGATAACATAGATATTCATATTTTATCTTCTTTAGAGGATCAAGCTTGGTTATATAATTTAAGAGCTAATGATGTATTACATACACCTGTATTTTTAGCTTTTAGTGTTATTACAGAACAAAACACATATTTATTTATTGATAATAAGAAAATAGATTTAACAATTGAAAAATATTTAGCTGATAATGAAATAATTGTTAAAGATTATAATGATATTTATGAATATGCTAAAACTATTAAAGGTAAAAAAGTATTAATCGATTTTAATAAGGTTAATTGTGAATTATATAATTATATTAATGATAAAAAGGATAATATAATAATTAATAAGCCAAATCCTACATTATTATTAAAAGCAATTAAAAATAGTACAGAAATTAAAAATATTAAGATAGCTCACGAAAGAGATGGCGTAGCTATGACTAAATTTATGTATTATTTAAAAACTAATTTTAATAAGACAGATATGACTGAATTATCATTATCTGATTATCTTGAGGATTTAAGAAAGAAAAATAAAGGCTTTGTTGATTTATCTTTTAATACTATTTGTGCATGGAATGAGCATGCCGCAATGATGCATTATTCTGCGACTAAAGAATCAAGCGCTAAGGTTGATAAATCAGGATTATTATTAGTAGATAGTGGTGGACACTATATGGAAGGTACTACAGATATTACAAGAACATTTGCGTTAGGTAAAATATCTGATAAAATGAAGGTTCATTTTACAACTGTATTAAAATCAGTTATAGCACTTGATCAAGCTGTGTTTATGAAAGGATGTAATGGACAAAACCTAGACATTCTTGCAAGAGGGCCTATTTGGAAGCTTGGAATTGATTATAAATGCGGTACAGGTCATGGTGTAGGATATCTTCTATCTGTTCACGAGGCACCTAATGGATTTAGATGGAAAATAGTTCCTGAAAGAAATGATTCACATGAATTAATGCCAGGTATGATAACTACTGATGAGCCAGGTATTTATTTAGAAGGAAAATATGGTATTAGAACTGAAAATGAATTACTATGTGTTGAAAAGGAATCTAATGAATGGGGAACATTCTATGGATTTGAAACTATTACATATTGTCCTATTGATATAGATGCAATAAAGACTAATTTATTAACTAAAGAGGAAAAGGATTGGTTAAATGATTACCATCAAAAGGTATATGATATTGTAAGTCCATCCTTAACTGATGAAGAAAAAGAATGGTTATTAGAATATACTAAAAAAATTTAGGAGGAATATTAATTCCTCCTTTTTTATGAAATAAAAAAACTGTCATTTGACAGTTTAATAATTTATTTAGGCGCCTTAACCACATCACCTACAAGCTTAAGGCTGCTACCTTCCGATCCTGACCTGGTTCACCGCAGACAATTGGCTAAGGACATTTTCTAGTTTATCATAAGCAATTAGTTTTTTCAAGGTTAATTCTTATTTTGTCTTAGTTCCTTAAAGAAATCCTTTATTAATAAACTACATTCTTCTTCTAATATGCCACCTTTAATATTAACATCATGATTAAATTTAATATCAAAGACATTTGTTATACTTTTATGACATCCAAATCTATTATCAAATGCCCCGTAAACGACATTTTTTATTCTAGATTGAATAATTGCCCCACTACACATAATACAGGGTTCTAATGTGATATACATAGTAGTATCTAAAAGCCTCCAAGAATTTAATTTCTTACAGGCTTTTTTTATTGCGATTATTTCAGCATGGGCTAGTGATTGATTTTCTTTTTCTCTTTTATTATAGCCTCTTGCGATTATTTTATCATTATATACGATTACACAGCCAATAGGAATTTCACCAATTTTATATGCTTTTTTAGCTTCCTTAATGGCTTCTTTCATATATTTAATATCTTTATCCATTGGATTTTTCATCACCCATTAAAACAACATGACAATTTCTGCATCTAGCCTCATATGATTCCATTTCACCAACTAAAATAATAGGATCATTATAATATGCTGGCTTTCCATCAATTATTCTTTGAGTACGTGTTGCAACCTCACCACAGCATGAGCAAATTGCAGTTAATTTTGTTACCTCTTCAGCTATTGCTAAAATATTACCAATTGAACCAAATGGTTCTCCTCTAAAATTAGTATCTAGTCCAGCACAAATAACTCTATATCCATTATCAGCATATTGCTTTAAATATTTAACTAATGATTCATCAAAGAATTGTACTTCATCGATTACTATAGCTTGAGTATTCTTTTTAAGATGTCTTTTTATTTCACTACCATGTTCGATAGATATTGCCTTCATTGACTTTTTATTGTGTGATACAATCATACAATCACTATATCTATCATCGATAGATGGCTTAAAGATAATATAATTTTTACCTGCAAGCTCCATTCTTTTTATTCTTCTCATTAATTCTTCAGTTTTTCCTGCAAACATAGGTCCAGTGATGCACTCAACCCATCCTTTTTTTCCTTCGTAATAATTCATATTTATCCCCTTAAAAAAACGTATTTTGATTTTATTTTTATTATATCATAATAAAAAATGAAAACGAATATGAAAGTAAAGAGAAAAAAAGGAACCATATAGGTTCCTAACATTCTTTAATTACTTCTTTAAACCATAACGCTTATTGAACTTTTCAACACGTCCATCAGCTTGAGTGAATGCTTGCTTACCAGTATAGAATGGATGGCAATTAGAGCATGTATCAATTCTGATTTCGTCTAATACTGAACCTGTTTCAAATTTAGCGCCACATGTAGTACAAGTAACTGTAACCTTCTTGTAATTTGGATGAATATCCTTCTTCATGTTTCCAACTCCTTCCGCCATGACTTAATGTCATAGAAAGTTTTTACTACTCGATTGTATCATAATAAAATAAATAATACAAGAAAAATAAAATATTTTTTTTATAAAGCTTTAAAATCAGGAACTGTTGTCAATAAATCTGAAGATTGTTTAACCTCAAGAACAACGTACGCATCATTTTTAATAGCTAAATCTTTAAATTTCTTTACATCTAATGTTCCTTCTCCTAATGCTAAGTGACATTTCTTTCTATCTTTTGCATCATGGATATGGAATTCGTCAAATGGTAGATCGATTTCTTTTAATAAATTCCATACAATATCATAGCTTAAATGATCATGGCCGATATCATAACAGAATTTAAATCCAGCCTTATATAGGTCTTTATACGTTCTTGTAGTATATGCAGGAATATTATCAGTATTTTCAATTACCATATTAATTCCATTGTCATTACATATTTTTTCAGCCTTTTTGAAATTATTAATTAATCTCTTTATATATTCATCATATTCTTTTTCATAAATATAATTTTTAACACCAGAAATTGTAACAACAGGACCAGGAATTAAATGCATATTGATTTGTTTAATATATCCTTTACCTAATTTAGCATATCTTTCTAATAATACTAAATATGCAGCTACTACTTCATCATATGAACCTAAATCAGCTTCATCATAGAAATGTAGGGTTGCCTCTATATCATATTTTTTTAATAAATCAGCTACAGTCTTAGCTTCCATTTCAGTTCTACAATAACCAAAATTTAAGTTTAATTCTATAAAATCAACACCTAATTTTTTAGCTAATTTTAAATTATCTTCAATTGTATCAAATTCGTATAATTGAGGCATTCCTATTTTCATCATTATTAAATCACTCTAACCCTTAAAACACCTTCAAGGCTAGCTAAAGCCTTAGTGTCAACTTTCTTATCTAAATCTAGTAATGTATATGCATATTCACCCTTTGATTGGCTTACTAATGATTCAATATTAGCACCCTTTGATGAAATCTCATTAGTGAATTTTGCAATAATACCAGGATTATTAGTATGGTTAATACATACTCTTGTAAATCCTTGTGGCTTAGTACCGCCATCTACTGTAGGATAGTTAACTGAATTTTTGATATTACCATTTTCGATATAATCCTTTAATTCATTAACAGCCATTACAGCACAGTTATCCTCAGCTTCTTCAGTTGAAGCTCCTAAATGTGGTAATACAATTGTATTAGGAAGCTTAACAACATTTGCGTTAGCAAAGTCTGTAACAAATTTCTTTACTTGACCATTCTTTAATGCTTCTTCTAGATCATGTTCATTAACTAAAGTATCACGAGCGAAATCTAGAACAACTACACCCTTAGATGCTGCATAGAATACTTCATTATTTAACATACCCTTTGTTGAATCCATTGCAGGTACATGAACTGTGATGAAATCACAATCTCTAACTGCATCAACAATCTTTTCAACAAATTTAACTTCTTTATTAAGCTTTAATGCGTTCTTAATTGATAAATATGGGTCATAACCTACAACCTTCATACCAAGTTCAACACATGCGTTTGCAACTAAAATACCAATTGCACCTAAACCTAATACAGCAATCTTCTTGCCATAGATTTCGTTTCCAGCAAATGCCTTCTTAGCTTTTTCAGCATCCTTACCAACATTTGGATTTTCTACATTTTCTTTAATCCATTGGTTACCACCAATAATATCACGAGATGCAAGTAACATACCTGCTAAAACTAATTCCTTAACAGCATTAGCATTAGCACCTGGAGTGTTAAATACAACTACACCCTCTTTTGCATAATCTTCAAGAGGAATATTATTAACACCAGCACCAGCACGTGCTACAGCTAAAATATTTTTGTTTAGCTTCATTTCATGCATATCTGCAGAACGAACTAAAATTGAATCAGCATCATTAACATCTTCAACGATAGTATCTGGTGCTTTTAATGTAGCTAAAGCTACTTTAGATATATTATTTAAGCAAAAAGCCTTCATTATGCTAAATTCTCCTTTTCAAACTTCTTCATGAATTCAACTAATGCGATTACGCCTTCTTTTGGCATTGCATTATAAATTGATGCACGCATACCACCAACAGTTCTGTGACCCTTTAAGTTTTCTAATCCAGCCTTCTTAGATTCAGCTACGAATTTAGCTTCTAATTCAGCCTTCTTTTCAGGATCAGTAATAACTTTTGGATTTACAATAAATGGAACATTCATTAAAGAACGTGAATTCTTTTCTACTGTACCAACGAATAATTTTGAATTATCTAGATAATCATATAAAATCTTAGCCTTTTCTTCGTTTCTCTTCTTCATAGCTTCAAGACCACCATTCTTTAATAGATACTTGAATACTAATCCGCAGATATAAATACACCAGCAGTTTGGAGTATTATATAAAGATTCTGCATCTGCATGAGTTTTATATTTTAACATAGTTGGAGTATATGGTAATGTATCTTCAGTGATTAAATCTTCACGTACGATAGCAACAACCATACCAGCTGGACCTACATTCTTTTGTACACCAGCGAAAATTAAACCATATTTAGTAACATCTACTGGTTCTGATAAGAAACAAGAAGATTGGTCTGCTACTAATAATTTACCCTTTGTATTAGGTAATGTTTTATATTTAGTACCATAAATTGTATTATTTTCACAAATATAAACATAATCCATATCATCAGTAATTGCTAAATCACTACAATCAGGAATATATGAAAATGTCTTATCTGCAGAAGATGCTAATTCTACAGCTTCACCATAAATCTTAGCTTCAGAATATGCTTTCTTAGCCCATTGACCAGTTAAAATGAAACCAGCCTTTCTATTTTTCATAAGATTCATAGGAATCATAGCGAATTGTTGGCTTGCACCACCTTGTAAGAATAATACCTTATAGTTATCAGGAATATTCATTAGCTTTCTTAAATCAGCCTCAGCCTCTTTAATAATGTTATCAAACATTTTTGATCTGTGGCTCATTTCCATAACTGACATACCACAGCCCTTGTAATCTAACATATCTTGTGCTGCTTCTTTTAATACGTCTTCAGGTAAAACAGCTGGACCTGCTGAAAAGTTGTAAACACGACTCATCTTTCTTTTTTCTCCTTTGTCTTTCTTATTATTTTCAGATTTAGATATAAAAATAAAAGTCCCTTCTCATATTATATGAAAAGGGACGAATCATCATAAATCCGCGGTACCACCCTTATTAGGTAACCTCACTCGAAATCCGATATCGGGGATTAGCCGGAATTCATTACATTCACCAAAGAGGTAGATTCAAAGGTTTGAATTATGAGGTTTCACCAATTCCTCACTCTCTAGAAATTCAAAGATCCTTCTATAGTCTCTTTATTGGTTCTATAAAAAATTTCTTTTATTATAATCCAAAATAACTAAAAATTCAATAGTTTTTTGATATTTTAAACAATAATATCGAAATAAATTTCTTTTTAAAATTTTATTTTATAAAACACTATTATTTTCGAATTAGATTTTATTTTTATATTATTTTAAATATAAATATTAAAAAATATACAAAAGCATTTTTCTCATTCATTATAAATTAAGATGAAATTATATAAAATAATACTGCTTATATAAATAATTATTAAATTTTTTATAAATACCAATATTAAGTATTTTTTCACCATAATTAAAAGGCATCAGTTGATGCCTTAATTTTAATATAATTCAATGTATCTCTTAATTTCCCAGTCTGTAACGCTTCTTCTAAAATCATCCCACTCTTTTTTCTTTGAGTCGATTAATTTTTCAGTTACGTTTTCACCAACTGCTTCTTGCATTAGCTTATCAGCTAAGAATCCATCCATTGCTTCCTTTAGGTTAGCAGGTAAAGATTCAATACCTTTTTTCTTTCTATTTTCAGCACTCATTGTATATAAATCATCATATACTGGCTTGAAGTGCTTGCAGTTATGTAATACACCATCTAATCCTGCACGTAAGATTGCAGCGATTGCTAAATATGGGTTAGCACTAACATCTACTGATCTAACTTCTGTTCTTGTAGCCATTCCACGAGCTGCAGGAATACGAATCATAGTTGATCTATTTGAATCACTCCAAGAAATATAGCATGGTGCTTCAAAGCCTGGAACAATTCTCTTATATGAATTAACTGTAGGATTAGTTAAGAAACAGAATCCTTTAGCATGAGTTAAAATACCATCAATCCAATCTAGAGCTAATTGTGATAATTTATTTTCTGTAGTTGGATCATAGAATGCATTTTTGTTATCTTGTGATAATAATGAACAGTTAACATGCATACCTGAACCATTTATACCGGCAACTGGCTTTGGCATAAATGTAGCATGTAAGCCATGACGTCTTGCAACATTCTTAACTACTAATTTAAATGTTTGAACATTATCACATGCTTCAACTGCACTATCATATTTGAAATCAATTTCATGTTGTCCTGGGGCAGCCTCATGGTGAGATGCTTCTACCTTAAAGCCAATCTTTTGTAATTCTAATACAATATCACGTCTACAGTCTACTGCACTATCAATAGGAGCTAAATCAAAATAATCTCCCTTATCGTTGAATTTTAAAGAAGGCTTTCCTTCTTCATCTAATTTAAATAAGAAGAATTCAGGCTCAACTCCACAGTTAAATGCCTTAAAGCCTAAGCTCTTCATATATTCTACATTTCTCTTTAATACACCTCTTGGGTCTCCTTCAAATGGTACATGCTCTCCATTTGCACCTGGTTTATATACATCACAGATGAATCTTGCAGCTTTACCATAATGAGAATCTTCCCATGATAATACTAAGAAGGTATCTAAATCAGGATGTAAAAACATATCTGCCTCATAAACTCTGGCAAATCCCTCAATTGATGAACCATCGAACATAATTGAATTGCTCATAGCATCTTCTAATCTATCTGCAGGAATTTCTACATTTTTTAACATACCATCCATATCTGTAAACATCATACGGATATATTTTATGTTTTGTTCATCACAAATTTTACGAATATCTTCTTTAGTGTATTTCATAATAAATACCAACCTTTCATACATTAAAATTATACAACATTCTATTAAAATGTAAAGAATTTATTGAGTTGCATTTTCATCAATTATTTCTTTTGGTTTTGCATACTTTTCTTTATACTTAGTATTAACAAGAACATAGTTGTATGTAATGCTTCTAATCAAATAAACATGTGCTATTAATCCTGATAAAATGCCAGTTAAAACTGATAACAATCCTATAATAGGAACATAATTAATAACATTATAATTACTAACTATAATTATAAGTGCTAATATTTGGCCAAGTGTATGTAATATAGCTCCGAATGATGATACACCTATAGCACTAAAAATCTTAGCCTTAGATAAGATAAACATTCCAAATAAGCTTAGCATTCCTCCACTTAATGACATAAAGAATACAGGAGCTAAAAATGTTCCTCTAATTAAAGATACAATAAATATTCTAAGTAAATCTACTATAAAGGTTTCATAGAAATTAAATTCATATAACATTATTAATATAATAACATTAGCAAGACCAAGTCTTACTCCAGGAACAAATACGGGGATAAATGTTTCCATATAATTTACTATTATTGCAAGTGATAACATCATCGCAATAATCATTAATCTTTTTAATTTTTGATTCATGCCCTTACTATCCTTATTAATATTCTATTAGGAAGGCAAATAATTGTATCCCCGATTTTATTCTTTTTACCTTCTTTTATACAATCATGATTAGGACAATCATTTTCTTTAACAAAAATATAACCCTTTTTAACTACTATTAGCATTTCATATTTTAGGGTTTCGCCATTTTTTAATTCATGTAATCTTATTTCTTGATCAACATTTAAATCAATCTCTAAAATTTCTTCATTATTATATTCTACAATAGCTTTTTTATTAACATTTGAACCTGAAATAGCCCAAAATACTAGCCATGATACTAATCCAATTATTAATACAGAAATAAGAATAATATCAAACTTAAACTTCTTCACTTTCTGTATCCACCTTTTCATAAATGATTTCATTATCGCTACATAATAAAATACCTATATTATTATCTTTAGCAAATTCTTTTGCAGTATCTATATCCATAGTAAAAATAGCTGTAGAAAAAACATCTGCGTATGTACTATTATCACATATTACTGTTACTGATGAATAATTATTAACAGGAAGACCTGTATATGGAGATATTAAATGATGATATCTAAAATCATTAAATTCGCTCCCTTGATATTTTGGTGATGATGTACCTATTGATTTATCAGTTAGATTTAAAGATTTATAATAAGAATCTGAATAAGGTTTAGAAAGTCCTACATTATATCCTTTATCTCTATTACCTAATAATATATTACTATTTCCGGCATCAATTAAATAATCATCTATCTCATTATCAATTAGATATTGATGTGCAAGCTCAGTAGCATACCCTTTTGCGATTCCACCTAAATCTAGGTTAGCATCACCAACAATTTTAATTTTATCATCACTAAATTCAATATAGCTATTATTCATTATTTCTAATTCTGAATCTATGCTACTATTCATTAATTCTAATTTTGAATTTATATCATCTTTAGATAATTTTTTATCTTCAAAATCTTTAATATCTTTGACTATTTCTTTCCATTTATCGGCAAGTCTACCTATAAAAGGATTAAAATATCCATTCGTTTTTTCTTTTAATTCAATAGAAGCTTGAATTAGAGATTTTAAAATATCTGATGAAGGTATTTCTCTTTCTACATTTAAATCATAGACACTCATACCATCATAAGATCTAAAATTATCTGCATAGCGGTCAATTTTTCTATAAATATCAGCTATATTTTTTAAATGAGTGTTTGGATATTTATTATTTATTTTAATGTCAACCATTGTATCAAAAACCATTATATTAATACTCATATAATTTGTCTTATTCACTTTAATAAAGTTACAAGATGTAAGTGTGGCAAAAGAGATAAATATATTAAATAATAATATTAATTTTTTCTTCATTTTACCACCCCCTATAAATTATTCTATATCTTTATTCTTTTTATTTTTAAAATAATCAACAATCATATCGAATAATGGTTTTTCTAATATTCCTATTTTCTTTAAAAATATTGTAAATAATACCATTAATAAGCCAACTAAAATACCACAAGATAAGCCTGATAATATATCAGTAAAATAATGCATTCCTAATACTAATCTTGAAATAGGTACTAATAGCATTAATAAACCTGATATTACATAACATATTATTTTAAATACCTTTTTATAATTAGAATCATAAAAAAGGAATATGAAATATGTTCCTATAAAGCCTATTGTTGTTGAATGACCTGATGGATAGCTAGTATCATTTTCTAGCATCCATCTATATTCCTTTAATGGTCTTTCACGGCTATATATATCTTTAATAACGTAATTTATTAAAATCATCAATAATATACCTAATATATAAGCTACTGTTTTATTATTACCTCTAGTTAATATAAGAACTATAATTATTGTGATTATTGCTGCATAAATATATCCAAAATCAGTTATTATTCTAAAGAGATAATAAATAAAGCCATTTTTTTCTCCTCTAATAGAATAAAAAAAATCTCTTATAGCTATATCTATATTAAGTGGTGCACCACCACTATTAGATACTAATATTGACATTATAATAACTATCACTAAGGAAACAAATATTCCTATAGATAATCCTATAATCTTATTTTTCATAGAATCTCCATAAATTTAAAGCTCCTCAAAAGAGGAGCTAAATTATTATAATCTTACTGATTCTTCATTAGAAAGCTTACGCTTTTGATCCTCATTGATTAATTCTTGAATAACTAAATCTAATTTTCCCTCAATAATTGCATCTAATCTATTAATAGTAAATCCAATTCTATGATCAGTTACTCTATTTTGAGGATAATTGTATGTTCTAATCTTTTCTGCTCTTTCACCAGAGCCAACTAAAGATTGACGCATTGCGCCTTCCTTTTCTTCTCTTTCAGCATCTCTTTTAGCTTTTAGCTTAGTTTTTAATAATCTTAGGGCTGTTGCTTTATTTTCATGTTGGCTTCTTGCAATTTGACATGCAACGAAATCACCAGTTGGGATATATGTTACACGTACTGCAGAATATGTTGTATTAACACCTTGTCCACCAGGTCCTGATGAACAGAATGTATCGATTCTTAAGTCTTTTTCAGCTAATTCGATATCATCATCGTCTGTAGCTTCTGGTGAAACTAATACAGTAGCGATTGATGTTTGAATTCTACCATTTGACTCAGTTACTGGAATTCTTTGAACTCTATGTCCACCTGATTCATATTTCATAAATGAATAAACCATTTCTCCTGAGATAGAGAATGAAATATTTGAATATCCACCAGCAGCGCCTGGAGTTGCATCATCAATTTGGATTTTCCATCCCTTTGATTCAGCATAATGTTGATACATTCTAAATAAATCTCCGGCAAAGATATTTGCTTCATCACCACCAACGGCACCCTTAATTTCAACAACAACGTTTCTTTCGTCATTGGCATCCTTTGGTAATAATAAAATCTTTATTTCTTCAGCTAATTCTTCTAATCTAGTTTCAGTTTCTTTAAGTTCTTCTTCAGCCATCATAGCTATTTCGGCATCATCTGATTTTTTCATTTCTCTTAAATCAGGAATAGATGCTTCTAATTTTTGTTGCTCATGAAAAAGTGTTACAACCTTTTCAAGAGACTTTTGCTCTTTTGAAAGCTCTGTTAATTTCTTAACATCGCTTGCTATATCAGGACTAGATAATAATTCATTTATTTCATTATATCTAGCTTCCATTAGCTTTAATCTATCAAGCATAGTTATTAATCCTCTTTCTTCTCTCTAAATTTTTGGTATTCACCTTGGAACATAAAAGGAACACCATCAGCCTCAGTTGTAGAACCAGAACGGTTTTTGGCAATAATTAAATCTGCCTCACCCTTTCTTTCTGAAGCCTTATTATAATATTCATCACGGTATAAGAACATTACGATATCGGCATCCTGCTCGATAGAACCTGATGAACGTAAGTCTGCCATACCTGGGTGTTTATCTTCTCTTTGTTCAACACTTCTTGATAATTGTGATAACGCAATAACAGGAACCTCAAGCTCACGAGCAAGTAGCTTTAAGCTTCTTGATATTTTAGTTACCTTATCAAATTCACTATCTCTTGAAGATGCTTTATCACTTGCTATTAATTGTAGGTAATCAATTACAATCATATCAAGTCCATCTTCAGATTTTAATTTTCTACATTTTGATCTAATTGATGATATTGTTGTATCAGATGCATCATCAAAATAGATATTTAATTCAGATAAATCATTTACTGCAGTATTAAATCTAATCCATTCAGATTGTTGGATTTTACCACTTTTAATATTTTTTAATTTAATCTGACTCTTTGCAGCAATCATTCTTTCAACTAATTGCTCATCTGACATTTCTAGGTTAAATACAGCAACTCTAGCATGTCCATTATCATTTAAAACTGCAACATTATATGCAAGATTTAATGCGAACGCAGACTTACCCATAGCAGGACGTGCAGCTAATATGATTAATGCACCCTTTTGGAAGCCTTGTGTATATTTATTTAAGCTACCAAAGCCTGTATCAAGACCAATTATTTCTGTATTTTTTGTTGCATTTTTAGTAGTTTCATCTAATACTCTTTTAGCTACATCATTTATTCTTCTAAAAGCAGTTGTTCTTTTATTTTGTTGAAGATCAAAAATAGTTTTTTCAACTACCTCTAGGTAATCTTCAGCAGAAACATTTGTATTATATCCTTCTTGTGATAAGGTATTAAACTTTTCAATTGCTTTTCTTCTAAAAGATGCATCTAATATTAATTCGGCATATGACTCCATATTATCTATAGAATATACATGCTCAGCTAAGCTAGTTATATAAATTGCACCACCAGCTTGGTCAAGCTGATTTGCTGAATCTAGATAACTTAAGACAGTTGTTGGGTCAACTGTCTTATGTTCTGCTGATAATTCTACCATAGCTTTATAGATAATTTTATGTTTAGAGTCATAAAAGTCTTCAGGACCTAACATATCAATAGAAAATATTAATACATCTTGGTCCATAAAAATGCCGCCTAATATTGCCTTTTCTGCTTCTAGTTCAGATGGAACCTTAATAGGTGCATTCATATAACCACTCCTCTATTTCTTTTCTTCAACTTTTACTTCAAAGTTAGCAATAATATCTGTATCAATCTTTACTGATACTGTAAATATACCAATTGAATTAATATCTCCTGGTAATTCAACTTTCTTTCTATCTAAATGGATACCAGTTTGTGCTTCGAATTCATCACATACAAGCTTTGTTGTAATATGACCAAAATTCTTTCCACCTGTACCAACCTTTAATTTAATTAAGATTGATTTACCATTGATTTCATCACGTAATTTAAGAAGAAGTTTTCTCTTATTCTCTTGTTCTTTTCTCTTATTTTCTTTTTGTTTTTCAAAGATTTGTAGGTTTTCTTCAGATGCTGCTAAAGCCATCTTATTAGCAATTAGATAATTTGCATATCCTGCAGCAACATCGATGATATCATCTTTCTTACCTTTACCCTTAACGTCTTGTGTTAAAATTACTTTCATAACAGTTCCGCCTCCTTCAACATATTCAAGTCTTAAGATCTCAACTAATTGATCACTTACAGATTTAATTGAAACTGTCTTTTCATTTTCTTTGTTTCTAATTTGTACAGCAGCACTATTAAAGTGACCACCACCACCCATAGATTCCATAATAGTTTGTACATTAATATTGTTTCCTAAGCTTCTTGCTGAAACACCAACTGTGTTTTCATCAATTCTACCAATTGTAAATGAAGCTTGAACACCATTAATTGTTAATAATCTATCAGATATTTTGGCAAGTAATGTACGGTCTGAAATAAGCTTTTTCTCATCCAATTTAACGATACCGAATTTTTCACCATAAATTTCAGCATCAGTTAATGCTTCTGCAATGAATTTCTCACTATCAAGTGGTTCTTGTAATAGCTTTCTAACATAAATCATATCAGCACCCATACTACGAAGTGTAGCAGCTGCTTCAAACGTTCTTGTACCTGCACGCATTGTGAAATTGTTTGTATCAACGATAATACCAGATAACATTATTGAAGCTTCAAGTGAAGACACTGTAATATCAGGATTATAGAACATAAACATTTCAGAAACTAATTCAACTGCAGATGATGCACTTGATTCAACATAATATGATAAATAATCCTTCCATCCATCATCGCCAGCTCTATGGTGGTCGATAATAGATAATCTCTTTGCCTTAGATAATAATTCTTTAAACATTGCTAGGTTAGGAGATTGTGTGTCTGTTACTAATAATAAAGTTGTAGGCTTTAATAATTCCATTGCTTCATCAAGTGTAACAAAGTGCGCCAATAATGTAGGATCATTCTTAATATTTCCAAATATTTTTCTTACTGTAACATCTGCTCTATCGATATCAAATACCATCTTAGTATCTTTACCACTAGATTGAACCATATGGAAAGCACCAATCATTGAGCCTAAGGCATCACAGTCTGCAAAATTATGACACATTACTAATACGTTAGAACTTCCTTCAACAGCTTCTTTTAAATTCATAGCTTGCATACGAACTTCTACTAATGTATTCTTTTCAAATGAGTTAGTATTACCACCGAAGAATTGAATCTTCTTTCCTTCTTCGTTAACAACAACTTGGTCACCACCACGCTTTTCAGCTAATTCGATAGCTGATTGAGCAATACTTCCAAGCTCATCATAATTTACATCGTGACAAGCAATACCCATAGATATACTTGCTTTTAATCTATTCTTTTGTGATATTTCTCTTACTGCTGATAAGACACTGAATTTGTCAGCTATCATTTCACTTAATGATTCTTTATCCATCATAATGATCATTCTATCACCAGTAACTGATTGTAAATAACAATTATATTTAGAAATCCAGTCTGATACTTCACCTAGAATTTGGCCACGGACATTTGCTTTTTCTTGCATATCAAATCTCTTTAAGCTTTCTTCTAGATTATCTAATTCAATAATTCCTACACCTGTAATTCTATTGTCATAACGCTTTTTGATTTCTTCTCTTTCTGTTACTTCAAAGAAATATAAGATATCATTTTCAATATTATGAATTACATCATATGCTTTACCATTATAATTAAAAAGCATTTGTTCTTTATTTAAAATTACATCATCTAATAAATCTTTAGATATTGAATCAAGTGGTGCATCATTTAATTGATTATTAAAAATTACTTTAGCGTAATTATTTGACCACTTTATTTGATAAGATTCATCATAAAGTAAAATAGCGATAGGTAATTGATTAAATACTTCATCTCCGGCCTTTGATGCATGATATGCAATATTAGACCATTTCTTTAAACGTAATTGATAATCAGACAATTGGGCTCTTGTCTTTCTATTAACGAACATAAATGACGCAATCATAGCTAATACTAAACATAAAATAGCTACAGCTGCAAACACTAATCCCAAAATAGTATCATTTTTTACGGCAAAAAAGTAATAAGTAAAATAACCTGATACTCCAAAGCCAGCATAGAATATTAAACCTATAATGAGTTTAATCACTTAAATCACCCCTATCTTCATAATTATATCAAATATAATTATCATATTCAACAAGCGAAAAAAAATAGTTACTTTATAGTAACTACTTTAAAACATCTACAATTGACTTTGCAAATTCATATACTGCCTTTGGAGAATCTTCTTTTTTCTCCTTAACAATATTAACAATTGCAGAACCTATTATTGCACCATCTGCAACATTTGTCATCTTCTTAGCTGATTCAGGATTTTTAATACCAAAACCAACACAAACAGGAATATCTGTATATTTTTTAATTTCTTTAGTTATTCCATCAATATCTGTTGTAATATTATCTCTTACACCTGTTACACCTAAAGATGAAACTAAATATAAAAATCCTTCAGCCTCTTTAGCAATCATTTCAATTCTTTGTTTTGATGTAGGAGCAATTAAAGATATTGTTGCAACATCATATTTAGATGCAACACATCTTACCTCTTCTTTTTCTTCAAAAGGCATATCAGGAATGATGATTCCTACAATTTTAAGTGACTTACATCTTTTGAAAAATGCATCATATCCATAAGAAAATACTGGGTTTAAATATGTCATGAATACTAAAGGAAAATCTGGTTCATTCTTTCTAAATTCTTCAATCATTTTAAAAATTCCATCTAATTTAGTACCAGAACTTAACGCTCTAATATCTGCCTCTAATATTGTATTTCCTTCAGCAATTGGATCTGAAAAAGGTATACCAACTTCAATTATTGAAGATCCTGCTTTTACTAATTCATTTAATAATTTCAATGTAACATCAAGGTTAGGATCACCTGCAGTTACAAAAGGAATAAATGCTTTATTACCTTTGATATAATTTTTAAAATTAATCATGTAAATCCTCCCCTAAATATCTTGCAACTTGTGCAACATCTTTATCTCCTCTTCCTGAGATATTAATAACTATAATTTTATCCTTTGGCATAGTCTTTGCAATCTTTATTGCATAAGCTACAGCATGAGCTGATTCAATTGCAGGTATTATACCTTCCATTTTAGATAAATACATAAATGCTTTAACAGCCTCATCATCAGTAATAGGTACATATTTTGCTCTACCTGTTTTATATAAATTAGCATGCTCAGGTCCAATACCAGGATAATCAAGTCCTGCAGATATTGAATATACTGGTGCTATTTGTCCATCACTATCTTGACAGAATAATGATTTCATACCATGGAATACTCCAACTCTACCTGTATTAATTGTTGCGGCTGTTAATGCTGTATCAATACCTTTTCCTGCTGCTTCACATCCAACAAGTGCTACTTCCTTATCAGGAATAAATTCATAAAATGCTCCCATTGCATTAGATCCACCACCAACACAGGCAATGACCATATCAGGATTTCTACCTTCAGCCTTATTGATTTGTTCTTTAATTTCTTTACTTATAACTCTTTGGAAATCTCTAACAATCATAGGGAATGGATGTGGTCCCATTACAGAACCTAATACATATAATGTATCATCCATTCTATTTGTCCATTCTTTCATTGCAGCATTTACTGCATCCTTTAATACCTTTGAACCAGTTGTTACAGGATTTACCTTAGCACCTAAAAGCTTCATTCTAAATACATTTAGTGCTTGTCTTTTAGTATCCTCTTCTCCCATAAATATTTCACATTCAAGTCCTAAAAGAGCTGCAACTGTTGCTGTTGCAACGCCGTGCTGTCCTGCACCTGTTTCGGCAATTATTCTTTTCTTACCCATTTTTTTGGCAAGTAAGCATAATCCTAAACAGTTATTAATTTTATGAGATCCTGTATGATTTAGGTCTTCTCTTTTTAAATATATTTTAGCTCCGCCTAAATCTTCTGTCATATTTTTAGCATAATATAAGATTGATGGTCTACCAGCATAATTTTTATATAATTCATTTAATTCATTAATGAATTCTGGATCCTTGCTATATTTTTCATAAGCTTCTTCTAATTCTTTAATTGCATTCATTAATGTCTCTGGTACATATTGTCCACCAAATTCACCATATCTACCTTTTTCCATTACTTCTCACCTTTTCTATTAATTCTTTTATCTTTATTTCATCTTTAAATCCCTTTGTTTCAGCACCACTTGATACATCAATACAATATGGATTTAATTTGATTGCTTCATCAATATTATTAGCATTTATACCACCAGCTAAGAATAATCTTTTATCATTTCTTTTTAAATTATTCCAATCTATTTTTTCTCCATTACCTGGATTTATACTATCAACTAATAAATATTTTGCGTTTTTATCTTTATTATATGCCTTAATTATTGTCTTATTAGGAATTCTTTTTTTAAGTTCAATAACATAATTTTCATCTTCATTTCCATGTAATTGAATAACATCAATAATGCTTGAACATTTTTCAATATATCCAATATTTTGATTTCTAAATACACCTACAACTTTTATTCCAGGTTTTAATTTATCCCTTAAAACTTTAGCGTTTGTATTAGATATATGTCTTTTACTTTTAGCAAAAACAAATCCTATATAATCAGGCTTATATTTATTAACAATTTCAATATCTTTATCTCTTCTAATACCACAAATTTTAATTTTTGCCATATTTTAATTCTTCAATCATTTTAACCTTATCACTTGATCTCATTAGTGTCTCACCAATTAAAACAGCATCAACATCATTATCTTCTAATCTTTTAATATCATCTCTTGTTTTAATTCCTGATTCACTAACGAATTTTACTGATTTAGGAGCTAATTTTCTTAATTTAATTGAATTAGCCATATCTACTGTAAAATCCTTTAAATTACGATTATTTACACCTATAACTTTAGCATTAGCATTTAGGGCTTTCTTTACTTCTAATTCATCATGAGCCTCAACTAAGCATCCTAGACCAATAGAGTGGGCTATATCAATATAATTTTTAATTTCATCTTCAGTTAATATAGCACATATTAATAATATTGCATCAGCTCCAATAGCTTTTGCTTCATATATTTGATATGGATAAATGATAAAATCCTTTCTTAATACAGGAATATCTACTAATTCTTTAACATCACTTAATATTTTATCACTACCTAAAAATCTTGTAGGTTCTGTTAAAACAGATATTACATCAGCTATTTTATTATATTCTTTAGCAATTTCTTTATATTTAAAATCTTCACTAATAATACCTTTTGATGGTGATGCCTTTTTTATTTCACATATAAAAGACATTCCATTTTTTTCAATAGCTTCATAAAATGATACCATTTTATATTTTCTTTTAGATGCTAAATCTTTAATATAATCTAGATTATCCTTTTTATCTTTATATCTTTTCTTTACTGCGTTTACTAAATCATCTAAAATCATTTATTTGATTCCTCTATATATTCATTTAACTTTCTAAGTGCTTTTCCTGATGCTAGTGTTTCTCTAGCAATATCAATACCCTTTTTAATAGAAATACCATCAGTTGCAATATAGATTGCAAGACCTGCATTTAGGATAACTGCATCTTTCCTTTTTGAATTTTCATTATTTAATATTTTAAGCGCAATTTCTTTATTGATATATGGCTCTCCACCAACAAGCTCATCTAAATTACAATATTCAAATCCATAAGATTTAGGATCAAATACAAATTCTGAAATAACACCATTTCTTAATTCTGCCATATAAGTTTTACCTGTTAGAGTAACCTCATCTAATCCATCCTCACCATGAACTATTAATGCATTTTTTATACCAACTTCTCTTGCAACACTTGCGATAACTGGTACTAATTCCTTTGAATATGAACCAAGTAAAATATTTTCAGTATGACAAGGATTTGTAAGTGGTCCTAAAATATTAAATACTGTTCTATATCCTAATGCTTTTCTAATAGGACCAGCGTTTTTCATCGCACTATGATATACTTGTGCAAATAAGAATGCCATTCCCACTTTATCTAATATTTCTCCACCTTTTTCTGGAGTAGTTTTAATATTAATTCCTAAAGCTTCGAATAAATCTGCAGCACCACATTTAGAAGAAACAGATCTATTTCCATGTTTAGCAACCTTTATACCTGCAGCAGCTACTATAAATGATGCAATAGATGAAATATTAATTGATGAAGATTTATCTCCACCTGTACCTACAATATCAATTGCATTTTCAAATCCCTTTAGATATGTACCATTATCTCTCATTGCTTTTGCAGCTGCAGCTATTTCAGTGATTGTTTCACCTTTAATTCTTAATGCTGTTAAAAATGCACCTGCTTGAGCAGCATCTATTTCACCTTTCATAATTCTATCTAGCATGAAATATGTTTCATCCTCTGTTAAATCATTACCATCTACTACTTTATATAAGACATCTTTAATTTCCATTTTTATATACTCTCCTTTAAGAAATTTTGAATAATTATTTTACCAACAGGTGTTAATATTGATTCAGGATGGAATTGAATTCCATATATTTTTTTATTCTTATGCTTAACACCCATAACAAGTCCATCATTAGTTTTAGCTATTATCTCTAATGTATCAGGAATATCTATTGCTACTAAGCTATGATATCTTGCAGCAACAATCTTATCTCCTAATCTATTAAATAAATCCACACTATTATTAATATTTATTAAATCTTTTTTACCATGCATTATTTCTGGGGCATGTACTATTTTTGCACCAAATGCTTCACATATTGCTTGATGACCTAAGCACACACCTAATATTGGAATATTATCAATTTCTTTAACTAAATCGATTATTATACCCGCATCCTTAGGGCATCCAGGACCAGGAGATATAACTATATGACTAGGATTTAATTTTTTTATTTCTTCTATGCTTAATTCATCGTTTCTTATAACCTTTATATCAGGATTAATAGTTCCAATTAATTGATATAAATTATATGAAAATGAATCATAATTATCTATTAATAAAATCATTCTAGCTCACCTTCTGACATCTTTAATGCTCTAAGCACTGCCTTAGCCTTATTTTCAGTTTCTTGATATTCATTTTCTGCCTTAGAATCTAAAACAATTCCTCCTCCGGCTTGAACATAAACATCATCACCCTTTTTAATTGCAGTTCTTATACAAATACACATATCTAGATTTCCTCTAAAATCTATATATCCAATTGCACCACCATAGATTCCTCTTCTTTCTTGTTCTAATTCATCTATGATTTCACAAGCTCTAATCTTAGGTGCACCAGATAATGTACCTGCAGGAAGTAATGATTGTAATGCATCAATAGCATCTTTATCATCTCTAATTTTTCCTTCTACAGTTGATGTAATATGCATTACATGAGAAAATTTTAAAATATATTGATATTGCAATACATCAACTGAACCGAATTTAGCAATACGACCAATATCGTTTCTTCCTAAATCAACAAGCATATTGTGTTCAGATAATTCCTTTTCATCATTTTTTAATTCATTTTCTAGCATTAAATCTTCTTTTTCATCCTTACCTCTAGGTCTTGTACCTGCGATAGGATATGTAATAACGCTATTACCTTCTTTTTTAACTAAGGTTTCAGGAGATGCACCTGCAATTTGTAATCCACCTAAATCCATAAATATCATATAAGGAGATGGGTTTAATCCTCTTAATACTCTATATGTATTAAATAGGTCACCTTTCATCTTTCCTTTAAATCTTCTAGAGAATACACATTGGAATATATCTCCATCTTTAATATAATTTTTAATCTTATCTATTTTCTTTGAATATTCTTCAAATGTATCATTTGCTTTAATTTCTTCAATAATCTTATTGTTAGGAATTACAGGATGGAAATCTGCTTTAACAAGTGTTATTAGGCTCTCTATTTCTTCTTTTGCTTTTAGATAATTCTCTTCTAAATTATCAGTTTTAATATTAACTATAAATATTAATTTTTGTTTTAAATTATCAAAAACAATTACTTTATCAAATAACATAAAATTATAATCATCAAATTTTGCTTCATCAATTGATTTGAATTTTAATTTAGACTCCATATATTTAATTGTGTCATATGAAGCGAAGCCTACAAATCCACCTGTAAATGATGGTAGGTAATCAAAATATGGTGAATTATATTCCTTTATTATTTTTCTTACCTCATCTAAAGGATTTTTTGATTCAAAGCTTCTAGATTTTCCTTTTTCTGTAATTGTAACTAGGTTATCCTTACATTTAATTTCTAATATAGGATCAAAACCTAAGAATGAATATCTACCTTGCTTTTCATTAGTTACTGATTCTAATAAATAATGCTTTTTAGATACCGCCTTTAAATTTCTTAATACCTGTATAGGCGTTTTTATATCAGACATTATTTCTTCTGATATAGGAATAATTGAATAATTTTCATAATTTTTTAATTCATCTAAACTTGGTCTCATTTTCTTTTTCCCCCTTGGTTTAATAAACAAAAAAGCCCGTCCTAATATAAGGACGAGCTATAATATTCCCGCGGTACCACCTTAATTTGTAGGTTTTGAGGCCTACACACTTTAGAATGCCATCACATTCCTAGCTACTGACGTGAGCAAACGTAATAGGATAATCCAGTATAAACTGTTTCGCTATTCCCTCAATGGTCCATTTACAATCCAGCATCTCTATAGCATTTCCACCATCAGCTACTCTCTTTAAGCACTTATGAATGTTTTATCTCCATCTCAACGGTTTGTTTATTAAATTACCGATATTATAATACCTTTTTATAATTTTTGTCAATAATTTTGAAAAATTTTTATTTTTAATTCGATAAATTATTAAATTCTTAAAATATTATTGCAACCATATAACAAATATAGTGGCATTTTTACGATATCAAACTTAATATTATTCTAAATATTCCTTCAACTATTATAAATACTACTATTCCTATACCTGCAAGAGGAATAACAACATCAATCTTATCATTTTTATAATCTCTTGTGTATGAGAATAATAATATTAGTGGTGCAAACAATACATATGCGGAGCAACTTCCTATACCAGATAAAGTAATTACTGTTGGATCATAACCTGTTATTATTATTAAGATTATTGCGAAAACAAATTCAACCAAACCTGTAACTAAATATACTATTGCTGTTACTTTTGCAAAATAAAATGAACCAGCATTTGATTTAACATAATTATCATAGTTATCAGTTGTTCCACCTATACGAATGTATTTTTTCTTTCTATTTTTCATAATTAGAGAAATTACCATTAAACTTACAAAAACAAGTGGAGTTGTAACAGGGAACAATATCAATAGATATGGAGGTACAAATACGTCTCCTGTAGAATATAATACTTTAAAAACAAATGTAATTAAAACATAAATAATAGGTAATAATGAACATAATCTATATGCAATTAATCCTGCTTTTCTATTTTCTAATATCTTTGGAGTATATTCAAAGAATGTAAAGAATACAAACCATAAGAACATATCAATAAATACATTAAATGCTATCTTTTTATTCATAATTATAGCAAATATTCCATTTAATCCATCCATAGGATTTGCATCTTCTGAAAAGCTAGCTATTGCCTTAGCTATTTCAAGACCAAAATGGAAATATAATACATAAAAGCCTGCGACTATTGCTGCTGCAAGACCACCATATACTAATAAATTTTTAACATATCCTTTACCATTTTTTAGAATAATAGCAAACTTAGATAACATAAAGCATGGTACTGCAAGCTCACCAAGTGTTCCTGCAATAGACCATATAATATTATATGTATCATTATCAATTAATTTAGACTTATTTACATAATAATATAAACCCATAGATATTCCTACAGCAAGGAATGCCATAAATACCCATGCTACTATTTTTATTCCTCTAATACCTAAAGGACCTCTATATTTTATATCACGTCCATTACCATATTCTAGTAATGCTTCTAAGTTTTTCTTTTTCTTTAATTCTTTTTTACTTAATTCATTATCTGGAGTATTTATTATAATGACATCTTTTGTTTTCTTTTTTTCTTTCTCTTTTGGATTATTCTCTATATTAAAATCATCTAAGCTTTCTATTTTTCCGTTTTCATCTAGAACTTCTTCATTGAATCTTTCATCATCCATTTGAAGCACTTCCTTTCATACTAATATATTATAATAAAGAAAAGACGCCTTCAAGCGTCTTATTTATAATTCTACTGAATAATATTTCCTTCTTTATTCTTTTTAGCTAATTCATCAGCCTTAATTACTTTAAATACAGAAATAAATGCTGTAACTAAAATAACTAATGTACAAACGATTATAATAATAGGTACATAGTAATTTTCCATAACTTTAGCAAACATTACTATGATTGATGATGCTAGAATAAAAGCCGAACCAAATATTGATACTACATCTCTTGCAAAAGTAACTTTAATATTATCAGTACAAATAGATATAATAGTTAATATAATTAATGGGAATAATAATATTAAGCCTATTACAGGTAATCCTGTATTTGCAGCGGCGATAATAACTCCTACTACGTTTTCTCCATTATAACAACAACCTATAAATAAATATGTTAATGTCATAATTGTTAATACTAGGTAAGTAATATTTAAAAATATTTTTTTCATAGCTATAGCCCTCCAACAATAATTATAATGTTTTTTTAATTATTGTCAAATTGATTACTTTTCCCAAGGGAATACATAATTTAATTTTAATGAATCTCTAACTGCAGACATTTCCTTTTGAACTGGCTCAGAAATAGGAACTCCCTTATTCTTTCTATCTTGCCATACTAGATATTCTTTTTCACCTGCAGTATAAATTCTATTTTCTCCAGGAGCTTTTTTAGATGCACGAATGCCTCTTATAATATCTCCTGATTTTTTTCTACATAATTCTTCACCTAAGAAGTGATTTGTATCAATTGCAATGAAAAAATGTCCTAAATGATAAGGCACTTTTTTACCATCCTTATCCTTACCATTTAAATCCTTGCCATAATTACCATCTTGTAAAGATGCTGATAATAATTCTACAGCAAGTGCATATCCAAAGCCCTTATATCCACCAAGTGCTTCTCCAATACCACCAAGTGTTGTAAGTGCTGCCTCACCTGATCTAATTTTCTTTAAGGCAACTCCTGCATCTCCTTCAACTGGCTTTCCATCTAAGCCAACAATAGTTCCAGGATGAACATCCTCACCAATTCTTTCATAATATTCAATCTTACCATTTTGAGTAATTGATGTTGCACAATCTAAAATAAAATCAAATGGCTCATCTGATGGTATACCAATTGTAAGTGGGTTAGTACCAAACATACCCTCAACACCAAATGTAGGTGCAACACTAGGACGAGCGTTAGTACCTGTAATACCAATACAGCCTTCCTTTGTTGCCATAGTTGCATAATATCCTGCAATACCATAGTGGCATGAATTTCTAACTACAACCATACCCATACCATATTTTTTAGCTTTTTCTATAGCCATCTTCATTGACTTATAGCCAATTACTTGACCCATTCCATCATGACCATCAACAACTGCAGTTGTTTCAGTTTCTTTAATAATTTCATAATTAGTAACAGGATTTTGAATTCCATCTACTATTCTATCGATATAAATAGGCTTAAATCTATTACATCCATGTGATTCAATACCTCTTTTATCTGATTCTAATAATACATCAGTACATATTTTTGCATCATCTCTTGGTACTCCGTATCCAACAAATGCATCTTCAATAAAAGAATATGCTGTTTTCCAATCTAAAAATACTTTACCCATAATAAAAACCTCCAATAGATAATTAAATTATAATTTAAAAATAATAATAATTCAATTAAGTAAAATAATTATAACAAAAAGAGGCTCAAAGAGCCTCAATTATAATTTAATATTATGCTTCTCTAACCAATCAACACCATATTTTTCAATGATATAATCCATATCCTTATCTCCTCTACCTGATAAGTTAACTAATATAGTGCCTTTTTTCTTTGAAGTTCTTGCAAGTCTCATTGCATATGCTACAGCATGTGCTGATTCAATTGCAGGAATAATACCTTCAAGTCTAGATAATGTAAAGAATGCTTCTAATGCTTCATCATCTGATACAGTATCATATTTAATTCTTCCAATATCATGTAAGAATGCATGTTCTGGTCCTACAGATGGATAATCAAGTCCTGATGCAACTGAATATACTAAATCAGGCTCACCCTTTTCATCCTTTAGCATTAATGAATTAAATCCATGCATAATTCCTTCAGTACCAAATGTAATACTTGCTGCATGATTTCCTCTTTCTTTTCCTCTTCCTAATGGTTCTACACCTACTATTTCAACAGGATCATTTACAAAAGGAATAAACATACCAGCTGAATTTGATCCTCCACCAACGCATGCACATACAACATCAGGTAATAAGCCTGTCATTTCCTTAAATTGATCTTTAGCCTCATATCCTACAACTGATTGGAAATCTCTAACCATTAGTGGGAATGGGTGAGGTCCTACTACAGAACCAATACAATAAATACAATCTTTATATTCTCTTAAATAAGCTCTAAATGCTGCATCTACTGCTTCCTTTAATGTTTGTTGACCTTCAGTTACCTCTACAACATTTGCTCCAAGTAATTTCATTCTAGATACATTTGGTGCTTGCTTTTTAATATCTACAGCTCCCATATAAATGTCACATTCAAGTCCAAAATATGCTGCTGCAGTAGCTAGTGCTACACCGTGCTGTCCTGCACCTGTTTCAGCAATAATTTTTTTCTTGCCCATGAATTTAGCTAATAATCCTTCTCCCATACAGTGATTAATTTTATGAGCTCCTGTGTGGTTTAAATCCTCTCTTTTTAAATAGATTTGTGCACCACCACAATATTTAGATAATCTTTCACAATGATATACTGGTGTAGGTCTTCCTTGGAATTCCTTTCTTATTCTTCTTAATTCATTAATAAATTGAGAAGAATGACATATTGTTTCATAAGCCTCAGTTATTTCTTTAAATGCTGGCTTTAATTCCTCTGGGATATATGCACCACCATAATTCTTAAAAAATCCATTATCATCTGGATAATTCTTTAGATATGTTTCAAAATCTACATCTTTAATTTTCATTTTAATTATACTCCTTTTAAATCATATGCTTATTATATCACAATAAAAGGGCTAATTAAATTGATTAATTTAAATTAGCCCCCGTTATTACTATTTTTCTACTAAAAATGTGATATCAGGAATCCTACATGAATCAGATTTAATTTTTAATTTTCCTTCTCCGATTATTCCCTTTGATTTAATATATATACCACTATATCCACCCTTAAAAGATACAACGCTAGGTCCTATCAATTCAATCGCTCCTGATGTTTCAACTTCATATGGTTCATTATAATAAGATAATAAATTATCATTTTGATCTACAGCCTTTAATCTAATTAATGATACATCATATGAATTACCTTCTTTTAATATTACAGATGAAGGATTTAATTTAATTTTTACAGACATAGATTTAGATAATGTAATAGTTTTAAATACCTTATTATCCTTTATTCCTTCGAATTTATATATTATTTCATTACTACCCCAATTACCTACATATTTACCATATAGCTTATAACCCTTTTCATATGTAACATGATGGAATAGCATTAGCTTTAAAAACATATATTTATATTTAAAAGGCATTTTATTTCCATATTTTAATGTAGCCTTTAATACAGCTTTCATCATTTCAGATGTCTTTTTATCATATCCTTCTTTTACTTCTAATAAATTACCAATAAAATCATCAATTTTAATTGGACTATTAGGAATATATGGATATGGTGAATCAGATTTATGATATGTTTTAATTAATTCATCATTTCTATATAAATTTATAGAATCAGCATTTGTAAACGCATATATTTCAGATATTGTAGATGCGTTATAATCTCCAATATTTAAATTAGATGATAACATCAAATAATTTTTATTTCCTTGTGATGAATACAAATATGAAGAAACCTTAGGATTTCTAAACATATCTAATACGCCATGATAGCATATTCTATCTCCACTACCAAATTCCTTATGGGTATTATAATCATTCATACACCAAACAAAAAATCCTGTAATATCATCATCCTTATAAAATTCATTCATACCCTTACAAATTCTTAAGGCTTGTTTAGTTCTTACAAGCTCATTATCAAACATTTTAGTTGGATGCATATGACCATTAAATTCAGATACTAAATAAGGTATATCTTCTTTTACCACCTTTTTCTTAGGGGCAAGACCTCTTTTTTCTTTAGGGTCATAAAAATCATTATATGTATAAACATCTTCTAATACTTCACCAAATGTATAGCATCTAACTCCACCTGTTTGTCTTGTTGGATCTAAAGATCTTATTAATTCATTTGATTTTGAATAAAAATCATGATCATCAGGTGATTCATTAATTCTAGCACCCCAAAGAATAATTGATGGGTGATTTCTATTTTGCAATACCATATTTTTCATATTTTCTAATGCTTGTAATTTCCAGTTATCATCACCAATATATTGCCATCCTGGTGATTCTGTAAAAACTAATAAGCCTAATTTATCACACATGGATATAAAATATTTTGATTGCATATAATGTGATGTTCTTACGGCATTAACATTTAATTCATTTTTCAATATTTTAGCATCTAATTCCTGCATACTTTTAGGCATTGCATAACCTACATAAGGATATGCTTGATGTCTATTTAATCCAAGTATCTTTATTTTTTTATTGTTTAAATAAAAACCATCATTTAAAAATTTAACTGTTCTTAAACCAAAATAATCTTCTAATTTATCATTACATACTTCTATTACTATTTTATATAAATTAGGATTATCTATATCCCAAAGCATTGGATTTTCAAATTCTATTTTAGTATCAGACACTAAAGATATGGGCTTTACATCTACTGAATTAATTAGTTTATCCTTAAAATATATTTTTATATTATAGTCATGAATTCTATTTAATGTAACAGATGATATAATATACCATTTATCATTGTCGTTATATGGTTTAACAAAAACATCAGTACAATAAAATTCATCACATATATCTAAATATACATCTCTATATATTCCGCCATATGTCAAATAATCTATAACATTTCCGAAAGGAGGAATGTTTAGATTTTCGTTTGAATCTACAACTACCTTTATTTTAATTTGTTTTTTAATATATTTAGTTATATCAACACTAAAAGAATCATATCCACAATAATGAGATATAACTAATGCATCATCAATATAAATATCTGATTTGTGAGCTACTCCTTCAAATGTTAAAATATAATTCTTATTTGTAGAAATAGAATCTATATTAATAATTTTTTCATATGTTGTTATTTTTTGATAATCTTTTTCATTAATATAATTGTATGGTAATACACATACACTATGTGGAATACATACATTGCTTCTTCTATTATTATCAATGAAAAGCCAATCTTTGTTTAAATATATTCTTTCAATCATAATAGCACCTATCTCAATATTATTATATCATTAATATTTAAAAATAATATATTTATAATATCAATTACTCAGTTGTGTAATATATGGTATAATATATATGGGTGAGATTATGGATAAGAGGATTATTAGAACAAAAAATAATATTTCTTTTGCATTATTAAAACTGATAGAGAAAAAATCAGCAAATAAAATTACAGTAAGTGAATTAGCTAAAGAAGCTAATATAGAAAGAAAAACATTTTATCTACATTATTCTTGTATTGAGGATGTATATCAAGAATTAGGTAAAACAATAGCGAATGATATTGAGTGTGAAGCAGATAAAATTATAGCTTCAAAGGATAATATGATTACAAATATTTTTAGTCATTTTAATTATGTTATTAATAAAAATATTTATTTCTTTAGGGCAATATCTAAAAATGACTCATATTCATTTTTATTACATTCATTTGAAAATACATTATCTAAATGTATGAAGCGAATTGTTAAAGAAATATATCATATATCTAGTCCTAATATAGAATTATATACAGATTTCTATTCTGCAGGAATAATTAAGCTATATCAATCATGGTTAAAGGGTGATACTTCTTTAACTCAAGAAGAAATAACAAGGGTAATATCAAAAGCTTGCTTTATATCTATTGATGATTTAGCTAATAGACGATAATTACTATTTGAAGTGAGGTGATTATTCAATATGGAAAAAAAGAAATTAAAAGTATTATTTCCATTTGTTGAAGCTGGTCTTGGTCATATTATGACTGAAAAATCAATATGTGACGCATTTGAAAAAAAATATGGACAATATTTTGAAATTATAAGAACTAATTTTTATAATGACATTGGAACAAAAAGTGCACACAAATTTGAAAAATTTATGTGTGATAGTGTTAAAAAATATAATAAATTTAATGTACTTGGATATCTATCTACATTCTTTTTAAAATTATTTGGAATGAGAATATCTAGTATGATGACTATGAAATATAGAATTAAAGGAGCATATAAAGATTCAATGAATTATATTGAATCTATTAACCCTGATGTTGTTATATCCACACACTGGGCTACTAATTATTATGCTTGGCATATGAAAAAAAGGCCATATACAGTAATGTATGTACCAGATTGTCATATTAATGCTTTTTTTAGATATTATTCTGATTTAACATTAGTTTATACAAAAGAGGGACTAAAAAAAGCAAAAAAACATGTAACTAGATTTAATGATGATAATTTAAAATTAACTGCTTGTGCTATTAGAGATGATGCGTTTAAAATTAATTTATCAAAACAAGAATTAAGAAAAAAACTAGGCCATGATGATAAATTTACTATCTATATTACAGATGGTGGATATGGAATAGGTATGGCTGAAAAATTATCTGAATTATTAATTCAAGAGGATTTAAATGTATCAGTTATAGTTGTATGTGGTAAAAATCCAGAACTATATCAAAAGCTTAAAAATCTTAAAACTGGTAAAAATATATCCTTCTATCCATATGAATATATACCTAACGCAATTGAAATGATTGCATCATCAGATATATATTTTGGAAAAAGTGGAAATGGGCTTATGGAAGCTGCATATTTCAATGTACCTATAGTAATAACACATTCAGCAAATAATATTGAAAAAAGAATTGCAGATCATTATGTTAAATATATAGGTGATGCAGTTAGAATATTTGATTCAACGAAATGTCTAGATTTAATTAAAGATATATTAAATAATAATTCAGAAACTTATGATAGATTAAAAAATGTAACAATTGATAAAAATAATTTTGGTGGAGAAAAAATAGCAGATTTAATTTTTGAAGAATTAAATAAAAAGTATCATATTAAATAATAATAAGCCTAGTTTTCTAGGCTTATTATTATTATTCATATTTAAGCTTTAATCTATTTCTATTATATGATACTTCTACTTTCTTACCTAAATATATAGGTAATGAAGGACTTAAATGTCCTATAGGACAATTTAATATAATAGGAAGACCTAAAGGTTCTAATACCTTTTTATATGCATCTATCATTGATACATTAAATGATTTATCATTATATCTAAATGATCTTCCTATAATGAATAATTTAACATTATCAAACCATCCTGCATATTTTAATTGAGTTAAGGCTCTTATTAGCATAATTGAATTTAAATCACAGGATTCCATAAAGAATATAATTCCTTCTTCTTTATGCTTATTAATATATTCTTTAGTATTATCAAACTTTGTACCACATAATCCTACAAGGCAATCTAGGCATCCTCCAATTATTCTTCCCTTTACTTCTTTAGTATAATTAATTGGAATCATTTTAGTTTTCTTATCAAATTCATAATGATGTATTGGTTTAACATCATTATATTCTAATTGCCATTTAGGATATCCTACAAATTCTTTTTTGCCATTTATCATATCTAATGTATCTTTAGAATCATATTCTATAACACATAATTGTGGTGCATTAACACCATAAATTGATGGAATATCTAGCATTGTTGTAATTGTATAGGTTAAATTTGTATTATCAGAAAAACCTACAAATACTTTATTAGAATTTTTGATTATATTAAAATCAACATATTCTAATATTTCAACCATTAATTCGCCTCCACCAACGCTCCATACTATCTTAGCATCAGATTTAAAAGCATCATTTATTTCTTTCGCTCTTAATATAGGAGTGTTTGAAGCAACTACTCCTTTTGCTTCATATACATTTTCACCAATTATATATTCATATCCTAATTTTGATAAATTCTTTATAGCTTTATTAAATCTTCTTTTATAATATGATAAGTTAACACCAAATGATGGTGCGACAAAATATATTTTTTTCATAATGCATCACCTTTTCAATTCTTATTATAATATTAATTTAATTTATTTTTTAATTATTTTTTAAAAACTTCTATATCTTAATGTCTATTATTATATAGGAGGATTTAAAAATGAAAAAAGATATTGTGACAAAAAATTATTTTTCACAAAATAAAATATTTTCTAAAATCTTTAATTATTATTTATTTGATGGAAAAGATGTAA
>Ga0247610_10000449_pt1 | contig 58361 bp, 43 predicted proteins | sample 174DNAGHGhighgp2_FD_193483 | JGI IMG/M metagenome (GOLD analysis project Ga0247610, IMG submission 193483) | Sheep rumen microbial communities from Palmerston North, Manawatu-Wanganui, New Zealand - 1742 DNA GHGhigh gp2 | ecosystem: Host-associated > Mammals > Digestive system > Stomach > Rumen...
AACAAGATAGAAGTGAAACAGATTATAAAGTAGTAGATAAAATAAAAATAACTGACTTATTAAGTACAGTTAAAACTCAAATATTAAAATCTAATTTATCAAACTCAGGATTAAATGATAAACCAATGTTTATTGAAAATACTTCATCATATACAGTAGGAGATATAGAAGTAATAGTTGAAAATGATAATATCTTAACAGTAGATGGAGAATACTTAGTAGTTGCAACAGAAGGAACTACAAATGTAGTATTAGGTTCTGAAGGAAACTACTATGAAGTAAATATCAAAGCAGAATTTACACCATCTCCAAAAACTGACGATGATTCAGATGAAGTAGATAAAGATAAAGCAAATCAAAATATCGAAAATCCAAAGACAGGTATATTTGATTCATTTGGATTAATCCTAATATCTATATTATTACTAGCTGGAACAGCATTAGTAGTATTAAAGAAGAAATCTGTTTTTAGAAGATTCTAATATAAAAAATCATTAACTTAATTGTTAATGATTTTTATATGCAAAAAAAATAGATAAGAATTAATCTTATCTATTGTAGAATTCAACTACTAATGCTTCATTAATATCAGCACTTAATTCGCTTCTTTCAGGTAATCTTACAAAAGTACCAGATAATTTTTTATCATCGAATTCAACATATGGAGCTTTTGGAAGCTTAGCTTCAATAGCAGCTCTAATAACTGGATGTTCTAATGAGTTTTCTCTTACTGAGATAACATCACCAGGTTTACATTCGTATGAAGGAATATCTACTTTCTTACCATTAACAGCGATGTGTCCATGGTTAACTAATTGTCTAGTAGCTCTTCTGGTATTTGCAAGTCCCATTCTAAATACGATATTATCTAATCTAGATTCAAGTAATTTTAAGAAGTTTTCACCAGTTACACCTGACATTTTAGATGCTTTTTGGAATAATCTCTTAAATTGCTTTTCATTTAAACCATAAGTAAATCTGATTTTTTGTTTTTCATTTAATTGGATTCCATATTCAGAAGATTTTTTTCTTCTATCTAATCCATGTTGTCCTGGAACGTAAGGTCTTTTAGCTAATTCCTTACCATCTTCAAGAGTTGAAAAACCATATCTTCTAGATTTCTTAAAAGCAGGTCCTGTATATCTTGCCATGATTATTTCTCCTTTCTCTATATTCATAGTAAAGGTAATTTATATAATCTAATAGGGTGTTTAATATATCTTTCCCTTAGGCAGTCTAAGTTACTTGATTCTTTGGTTAAACACATTACTAAATTAATATAAATAACTGCCAATAACTACGCAATTAGTAATATACACTAAAACACCTTTAAAGTCAATTAAAATAGGCATTTTCCTATGTAAAATAATAGTTATAAAAATACTTACAAATTACTAGATATGATATACTTATATAGTAAGCGAGGATATGTAATATGAATATAAGTATTAGAGTACCAAATTATTTAGTATTTATTAAAGAAGATGTATTATATATTAACGATAAAAAATGTAATATAAATAAAGATATAATAGATGAGATAGTTAGATATACAATTAATTGGGAAAATTCATATTGTGATGATTTAACGCTAACAGGTGATCTTTATTATGTTGAAATAGGTAATAAAAAATATACTTTTTCTAATAAATATCCAGCAAACTTTAATATTTTTTTAGAATACTTAGGTGAATTATATGATAGAATCTGCGTTTAATGTAAATAAAATAATTAATGAAAAAAAACAGGATATTATTGAATCCTTTATAATGTTTTATGGTGAAGAAGAAAGAGAAAGAATTACACAAAAATTTAATTCAACACCTTTCATTGGATATTTAACTTATGGAGATATAATTTATAAGTTATTTGGAAAAGCAGAACGTGAACGTGATGAAGTAGTTGAAAAATATTTTTTTGATAAAATAGGAATAACTGAAAATATAGATGAGGTTAAAAAAAGACTTTTTCCTTTTGGTGGATTTGGTTGTAACTCTAATCCAATTCTTAATTTTAATGACCTTTATTCCCCAGAAGATCATTCAACTTTTGTGTTAAATGCATTAAAAAAGATAGTTGATAAAGAAGATTTAACTTGGGATGATCCAAATATAAATGAATATATTTCTTATGCATTAAGTTTAAAAAAACCATATGATGAAGCTTCTAAATTATTTAATAATTATTTAAATGAAAAATATGGAGAACTTGTTAAATGTTCTGAACAATGTAAAAACATTCGTCAAGAAGCAGAAAACGAAATAAAAGAAGAATATTTTAAATATATTTATCCAAAATTATCTAATGAGGATAAAATTATATATGACTCATTTGATTCTCAATCTATACCATGGGATAAGATGAAAAGTGCTTTTTTATATAGAAGTGGGAAATATAATACTATACCATCAGTCGATTCTATATCATTTTTTAATTTTTTTACAACTAAAAGTGAAGAAGAATTAAATAATTCTAATACACCAAGTTATCAAATAGATAGTATTAAGAATGAAAGAATAGAATATTTTAAGCTAATGACAGATTTATCGTTTGATACATATGAGGAATACATTTCTAATCCAGAAATACAATCTATCATTCCAGATAAAAATCTATGTGATGAAATAGTTAAAGAAAAAGATAAATTAATAATAAAAACTGAAAAATTATATATTGAAAAAAATCCTTTATATGAGGAAGCAATTCGAATTATAAAATCTAAAAATTATCTTCTTAAATATGATATTTTAACTAATATCATGATAAATGAATTAACATGTGTTAATTTGAATTTTGTTGAATCATCAGGAAAAATTAAATTAAGTCCTTTTGTATTTGTACAAGGTAATCTTGAACCAAGTGTATTTGACCTTAGATTAATACATGAATGTAATCATTTATATGAATTAACATTAACTAAAATAGATGGAAGTATGCTTGAATGTACAGGTGGATGGGATGTTTTACATAGTGATATTGATAAAGCAATAGATGATGATGATCTATCTTCACCTAAAAGAATTCGAAAATATGAAGCATTTAACGAAATAATAAATGATTTAATTGCAGTGGATATAACTAAAATCATGCATGATAATAATAAATATATAATTGGAGATGAAAAAACTTCACTGTCAATGTCAAATTCTAATTATCAAATGATGACACCACTTATTATAGATTTTTATAATACATTTAAAAAAGAAATAATAGCATCTAGAAAAAACGGAGATTTAAGTCCGATTACGGATAGAGTAGGACAAGAAAACTTTGATGCATTAAATGATTTATTAAATAATTTCTTTAATAGATTTCGTATTGGAATATGGAATGTAAAAATGGAACTTAGACAAAACAAGGATACAGATAATACTAGATATTACAAATCTTGTATAAAACAATCTAAAGAAATATTTGAGAAAATGCAATCTTATAGTTTTAATAGAAGTTTATAAAATATATTTTATAAATAATAATAATATGATAAAATTAAATAGAATAGAGAGATGGGTGATAAAATGGCTGAATTACAAGAACATTTTAGATTTGACTATAAGAAAATATTACCTAAATCAGGAAGTATAATTAAAGGTCAAAAGTATAGAATCACTATTTTATCTCCAGTTTTAGTTAGACTTGAATATTCAGAAACAGGTATGTTTGAAGATAGACCAACTGAATTTGCAATTAATAGAAATTTCCCAACATGTGAATTTGATAGAAATGAAGATGAAAAATTCTTAACAATAAAAACTAAATATTTTTCACTTTCATATCAAAAAGAAATGCCATTTGTAGGTACTAAAGTATCTCCTGATCAATACTTACGTATTAATCTAGAAGAATCAGATAAGTTTTGGTATTTCAATCATCCTGAAGTTAGAGTAAAAGACTTTGGTGGGCAAACATATTCACTTGATGGAGCAGATGGCAAGTTTAAATTATCTAAAGGTTTATATACCACTGATGGATTTGTATCTATAGATGATTCTAAATCATTAATATTTAATGAAGATGGATCTATGGGTAAGAGAAGTGATAATAGAATAGATACTTATGTATTCTTATATAGACGTGACTTTGGATCATGTTTACATGATTATTTCACATTAACAGGTTATCCGCCTTTAATTCCAAGATATGCACTTGGTGTTTGGTGGAATAGAAGTAAACAATATAATTCAAAAGATATTGAAAATCTAGTATTCCAATTTAATAAACACAGAGTACCAGTTTCAATATTTGCATTAGGTAATGGATGGCATAGACAAAATCCTAAAATGCCAGGTGGTTTATCATTTGATGAACAATTATTTAAAAGACCTAAACGTATGGCTGATTTCTTACATAGTAGAAATATAAGACTTGCTTTAGCGGTTAATCCTATGGATGGAATATCTCCTAAAGAAGACTATTATTTACCATTTAAAGCAGCAAGTGGAGCAAAAGATGAAGGAGTAATACCATTTAATGTATTCTCTAAAGATATTGTTTCAGCATACTTAGATTATTTAATCCATCCTCTAATGAATTATGGAGTAGATTTCTTTTGGATAGATTATAACAATCCTAATGATTTAGCAGGTTTAAGAGCATTAGAACATTATCACTTTGATGATTTTAAACAAATTCAAAATAGACGTGGAATTATCTTAGGAAGAAACGGTATGATCGCTGCTCATAAATATCCTGTTATCTATACAGGAAGAACTAAGGTTTCATGGGCTAACCTTGAAATGATGCCAGAATTTAATGCATCAGCAGCTAACATGGGACTTACATGGATATCAAATGATATAGGTGGTTACTACGATGGAACTGAAGATGGAGAGTTATTCTCTAGATTCGTTCAATTTGGATGTTTCTCACCAATCTTAAGATTAGCAGCTGATTCAGGTAAATATTATAAAAGAGAACCATGGAAATGGGATATAACAACTCAATCAGTAGTATCTGAATATTTAAGATTAAGACATCAATTAATCCCTTATTTATATTCAGAAGCATATAGATATCATAAAACTGGTATACCTCTAGTACAACCATTGTATTATAGATATCCAGAAATATTTGATGAACCTTTGTATAAAAATGAATATTACTTTGGTACATCATTATTCATTGCACCAATCACAACTAAGATGGTTGATCTAATGAATAGAACAATTCAAAAAATATATCTACCTGAAGGAACATGGTATAACTTTACAACAGGAAAAAGATACACAGGTGGAAAGAGATATACAACATTCTATAAACAAGAAGAATATCCTGTATTTGCAAGAGCAGGTTCAGTTATTCCCCTAACGTTATTAGATGAAAAGAACTTAAATGATACATCATCACCTAAGGATATGGAAATACATGTATTCCCTGGTGCATCATCAACATATGAATTATATGAAGATGATGGTATAAGTTCATTATTTGAAAAAGATTTCTATATAGTAACTGATATAGACTTCTCTTATCAAAAGAATAACTTAACAGTTATTATAAGACCAGTTGCTGGTAAATCTGGTATCATTCCTAAATTTAGACATTATAGAATTAGATTTAGAAATATAAGAGAACCAGATGATGTAATCATACATATAGGTAAAGAAAAAGTTAAAGGAGCAGCAACATATACAGATGAAAATGACTTTGTAGTTGAACTTCCATCTTTATCAACAGTTAAACAAATAACTATTAACTGTAAGGGTAAAGACATTGAAATAGATGCTGCAAGATTATTAAATGATGATATAGATAATATTATAAGTGATTTACCAATTCCAACTAATATGAAAGAAACAATTGGTGGAATAATGTTAGGTGATTTAGATATAAGGAAAAAGCGTATCGAAGTACGTAAGTTAAGTAAATATGGTATTAACCAAAAATACATTAATTTATTCCTTAAATTACTTGAATATATGGCTGAAGTTTAGTATAATCAATTGCAAGCAAATGACGAAAAGGTAGTAGTAAATGAAAATACCTAAAGAGAGTTCACGGTTGGTGTAAGTGAATGGTTAAGTAATTTATGAATTAGGTTTCTGATGCAGATGGTTTAATACCTTTATCATTAAAATAAGAAGTAAATAAGGTGGTACCACGAGATAATCGTCCTTTGGGTATCATCTTTTTTTATTGGGTGATTAATATGGATTGGATTTATATATTTGGAATTGTATTCTTTATAATATTTGTTATTCTTTATATTGCTACTATGATTCAAATAAAGAATAATAATTTATGTTTAAACGAATTAAGTGTTTATATGTTTAAAAGATATAAATTGAAACTGAATGATAAGCAAAAAAGACAATTCATGTTAGATTCAGCATTTATAAATTCAATTATATTAGCAATACCAATTACTTTAGTGATAAAGATAAAGTTTAATACCATATTAATAATAGTTATTTCATTAGTGTTATTTATAACTCTATTGTTAATAAGTTATCATTTATTAGGATTAAAATATAAGAAGGAAAGTGAACAAAATGGAAATAGAAGAAACAAGAAGAATTGAAAAAAAATGGCAAGATTATTGGGAAAAGAATAAAACATTTAAAACTGATGTATGGGATTTTTCTAAACCAAAATTTTATGCATTAGATATGTTCCCATATCCATCAGGAGTAGGTCTTCATGCAGGACATCCTGAAGGATATACAGCAACTGATATTGTATCTCGTATGAAAAGAATGCAAGGATACAATGTATTACATCCAATGGGATATGATTCATTTGGTTTACCAGCTGAACAATACGCAGTTCAAACTGGAAATCACCCAGATGGATTTACTCAAAAGAATATTGAAACATTCTCAAAACAATTGAAAGAATTAGGATTTGACTATGATTGGGATAGATGTATTGCAACATCAGATCCTAAGTACTATAAATGGACTCAATGGATATTCAAACAATTATACAATGATGGATATGCTAAATATGTTGATATGCCAGTTAACTGGTGTGAAGAATTAGGAACAGTTCTTTCAAATGATGAAGTAATTGATGGTAAATCTGAAAGAGGTGGATTCCCAGTTGTTAGAAAGAATATGAAACAACTTTGTATTGATCAACCTAAGTTTGCTGAAAGATTGCTTGAAGGATTAGATGAAATTGACTGGCCAGCTTCAACAAAAGAAATGCAAAGAAACTGGATAGGTAAATCAACTGGTGTTGAAATGGATGTTGAAATAGCAGGTGGAGGTAAATTTAGTATATTTACTACTTGTATTGAAACAGTATATGGAATTACATTCTTTGTAATTGCACCAGATGGAAAATTAATTCAAGAATTAATGCCTAGAGTTGAAAATAAAGAAGAAGTACAAGCATATATAGATGAAACTGCTAAGAAGTCTGCAATGGATAGAACTGAATTAAATAAAGGTAAATCAGGAGTAGAAGTTAAAGGTATTAAAGCAATTAATCCAATTAATGGAGAAGAAGTACCAATTTTCTTAGGTGACTTTGTATTAGGAGACTATGGAACCGGTGCTGTCATGGCAGTTCCAGCTCATGATCAAAGAGACTTTGAATATGCTAAAGAACATAACCTTGAAATTATTGAAGTAATTGAAGGTGGAGATATATCTAAACAAGCATTTGAAAAATATGATTATTTAGGTAAAGGATGCAAGTTAATTAACTCTGAAGAATTTACAGGATTAACAGTAGAAGAAGCTAAAAAAAAAATAACTGATAAATTAGTGAGTGTTGGAATTGCTAAGAGAACAGTTAATTATAAATTTAGAGAATGGATTTTTGCTCGTCAAAGATATTGGGGAGAACCAGTTCCAATTGTCCACTGTGAAGATGGAACTGACTATGTACTTCCAGATGATGAACTTCCACTTGAACTACCTGTTCTAGATGATTATCAAGGACATGATGGAAAAGCACCACTTGAAAATGCAACTGAATGGAAAAAATATGATAAAAATGGTATTAAAGGAGTAAGAGAAACTTCAACAATGCCAGGATCAGCAGGATCTTCATGGTATTTCTTAAGATACATTGATCCAGATAACAATGAAGAATTTGCAAACCAAGAATTATTAAAACACTGGATGCCAGTAGATTTATATATAGGTGGACCTGAACACGCTGTAGGACACTTAATGTATTCAAGAATTTGGAATAACTATCTATATGATAAAGGATTATCTCCAGTTAAAGAACCATTCAAAAAACTTGTTCATCAAGGTATGATTTTAGGATCAAATGGAATTAAAATGGGTAAACGTTTCCCTGAATTTGTTGTTAATCCTTCAGATGTTGTAAGAGACTATGGAGCAGATACATTAAGATTATATGAAATGTTCATGGGACCTCTTGAAGCATCAAAACCATGGTCTAACCAAGGTGTTGAAGGAGCAAGAAAATTCTTGGATAGAGTTTATCGTGCAATAGTTGAAGATAATAAAGTTAAAGATGAAGAAAATAAGAATCTTGAAAGTTTATATCACAAGATGGTTAAGAAAGTTACAAATGACTTTGAAAACTTAGGATTCAATACAGCTATTTCTGAAATGATGGTATTTATAAATGCTGTTAATAAAGAAGAAATATTACCTAGAGAATATGCTGAAGGATTTGTTAAATTATTAAATCCAATTGCTCCACATATCACTGAAGAAATGTGGGAGAAACTTGGACATGATAATACAATCGCATATGAACCATGGCCAACTTATGATGAAGCTAAATGTGTAGATTCTGAAGTAACAATTGGTGTACAAGTAAATGGTAAACTAAGAGGAACAATTACAGCTTCAGTAGATGCATCAGAAGATGAATTAATTGAACTTGCTAAAAACCAAGAAAATGTTGCTAAACATTTAGAAGGTAAAGAGATAGTAAAAACAATTGTTATTAAAGGTAAAATTGTTAACATTATAGTTAAATAAAAAGAGAAATTCAAGATATTACTAGCGGGATCTATTACAAGAAAAGAATTAAATGAATTTTCATTAACTATGAAAGATGAGGGTATATGATAAAGGAAACAGTAAATAAAGTGGATATAAATGAATTAGCTGATGATGTGTTTGGATACTTTGGAGATGACTCAGAAAAGTTAAGAAGAAGTGAACAACATGAATTCTATAGGTATGGAAAAGAAGAAGCTACAATAACTATAGCTAAAAACATGTTAGCTAAAGGCATGGATGTTTCAACTATATCTGAAGTCACTAGTCTTTCAATAGATGAAATAAATGCTTTAAAGAACAACTAATGTTGTTCTTTTTTACGTAAATTATACGTAAATCAATGAATTAATATTCCTATTTTTTATATGTATATATTAAGTGAAAATATACTTTGATATAATTAACATAATAGGTGAGTAGTATGAAGAGTAGAAGTAGGAAATTGATAGGCGTACTTATTTTAAGCATATTTCTAATAGGAATAGGATATGCTGTTTTAAGTAGTAAATTAGTAATAAATGGAATAGGAGCATTCAGTAAAAATAGCTGGATTATTTACTTTGATGATATTAGACCAGCGGAAGGAAGCGTTGAAACTGCAAGTCAACCAGCGATTATTACAAATCCTGAAAAGACCAACATTCAATTTGATGTTGATTTAAACACGCCTGGAGACTTCTACGAATTTGATGTTTACATCAAAAATGATGGAACAATAGATGCAATGATAGATGAAGTAATCATGCCTGAACTTACCGAAGAACAAAAGAAATATATGAAGTTTTCATACACTTATGTAGATGGAACTAAAATAAAAAAATGTGATGAATTAAAAGCACAAAACTTTAGAGATACACGTTTAAGAGTAGAATACTTAGAAGACGCAGATTTAGATATCATGCCAGATGATGGACTTACTCACTTTGATGTAACAATTACATATGTACAAGAAAGTGAATGTGAATTAGATAAAATAGATGTAGAGTTAGATCCAAATGGAGGAATCTACAATGAAACGACTGAAGTAACAACAGTTGTACTTTCAGATGGACAAGAATATACAGTTGGAGTTCCAACAAGAGAAGGATATACATTTATTAAATGGAATGAAATAACTGATTCAAATTCATATTCAGATGATAAAGTAACATTCAAAGGAAAAAATGTAAGATTAAGAGCTGAATGGCAAGTATCAGATAATGTAGTAGCAAGAATAGATAGAGAAGAATCAATTTACTATGTAACAATACAAGCAGCTATAGATGATGCAAGAGATAATGAAATGATTCACTTACTTAAAAATACTTCAGAAGTATTTACGAATAATAAAAATGTAACATTAAATTTAGAAGGATATAAAGTAACTGGATCAGGAGCAAATGAAGAAGGATATTCACTTACTATAATAAATGGATCAATAGAAAATGAAGATGGAGTAGGATTTGTTAATAAAGGAACACTTACCATTGGAATAAATGATGATCATTTATGTGATGTTGGAGATTTATCTCACACATGTGATTATGTTGATGGATTTGTTAGTTTAATTGGAACAACAAGAGGATTAACTCAAGATGGAACATTTAACTTCTATGATGGATTTATAGAAGGAAAATTAGCTATCTTTGGTGCAGCTAATGATACACCAACTTATATTCATCCTCAAACTCAAGATGAAACATATTATATAGTTTTTGTTGATAGAGATTTAATAAGACAAGATCAAAAAGCATATTTAAGTGATCAACCTAATAGGGCTGTATCAAAGACTATAGTAGGTGGAAATATCTATTATTTAGACTTATCTTTAAACTTTGATGCATCAGTTGTAACAGGATATAAAATATATGCTGTAAGAGATTTTGAAGGCGCATACGAAGTAACAGTACCTGAAAATGAAGAAATAGAATTTGATATTATTGGTAAAAAAGTTACATTAGGAAATAATATAAATAACAATGGTAAGTTAAAGATAATAAATTCTCAAGAAGAAGGATATATTGAGTTAGCTCATATTATAAAAAATAAAGGAACACTAGAATTAGATAACTTAACAATAAATGAAATAACAAGTGAAAGTAATATGATTGAACCAATAGGAGAATCAAATATAATTTTAAAAAATACTTATTTAAAAACTAACAATGGTTTAGTATTAAATAATAAATATAAAACTACTTTAACTATGGATGATGATTCTATAATTGAATCTACAAATAAAAAGGCAATTAGCAATGAAAGTGAATTAACAATAAACGGTGGAACAGTTAAATCTAGAGAAAGTGTTGTTAACGTTAAAGCAAATACTGTTACTAATATTAATTCAGCTAATATAATAACTACTTATTCTGCTTATAGTGTTGTAGGTTCTTCAAAAGATAATTCAATAGTAAATATTAAAGATTCGGTCTTAAATAAAACTATTGAATACTGCTATATTAATTTTGTTGATACAGACGTAATAATAGAATCAGGTAATTATAATGTATTATATAATTGTAATGGAGTAGTAACAGGTGGAAATTTAATATCAAAAACTGAAAGTGCTGTTATTATTAATTCAAATATAGAATTTAATAATGTTAATATAGAAAATACTTATAATTCAAATTCAGCTGCTGGTATAAGATTAGGTTCATTTATGACTGTAAGTATAAATGGTGGATCAGTCAAAGCCAAAGGTATAGCTATTGATTTGAATTCAACAAGAATTAATGAACAAAACTCTGTAACAATAACAAGTGGAACTATTATTGGTGGAGTTTATGGAATAAGAACATATAATCCTGAAAATAAGGTTTATCTTGGTAAAAATGATGGAGAAATATCTAAAACAACACCTGAGGTAATAGGTGGCCAATATGCTATTTATAATGTTCCAGGATCTTATTCATCAGGTGGAAAAATATTCTTCTATGATGGTATTCTTAAAGGGAAAGTAAAAGGTTATAATGAGTATATTTATGATTCTCCAGATGGTTCTTTATTATTTAATGAAGATACAGAAGAAATAGATGGAGAAACATATCATCTAACATACCTAAAACAAGAAATAAAATATTTGAAATATAATAATGAATTCTTTAATTCAATAAATAAAATATTAAATGATTATCCTAATGAAGAAGAATATGATATTGATGTTGTAGATGATGGAATTATAGCTAATTATCAATCTATACCTGAAAACAAAACAGTAACATTAGATTTTAAAGGACATGAATTATATACTACAACAACAATTATTAATAATGGTAAATTAGTCTTTAAGGATACTAGTGATTCAGAACCAAAAGGAAGAATATATTCTAATTTAGCTTATATTTTAAGAAATAATAACGAATTTGAATTAAATGATGTTACTATGGAAATCACAAGTAAAACTGATATATTTATTATGGATAAGAGTAACGTTAAATTTACTGTTAATAGTGGAAAAATAAAAACACAAAGTCGTTTATTCTATGGCACAAATGGTACTGCTACTTTAACAATTAATGGTGGAGAGGTAATTGTATCTGATTGGAATGGTGGAATAAGGGAAGGATCTTCAGCAGGTGGATATTTAAATATTGTAGTTAATGGTGGAAAATTATCTTCAAGTGGATGCATATTAGGAGTAAATGGTGGATCATTAATAGTAAATGGTGGAGAAGTAGAATATAATAATGTATCTGAAACTAATGTTGTAATAACAGGTGGTCGTATTTATAACAATTCAACCTCTAAAAATGGATTTTTAAATCGTGGATCAGTCACTATTTCAGGCGGTATATTAGAAAATAATATTGAATCTGACAGTTCCTATATTTTATCCGGAACTGGGTCTTTAGAAATGTCAGGTGGAACACTTAAGTCAAAGGGAAAAGGAATAACTAATGTTACCACTGTGAAAATATATAATGGAGTAATTGATGCAAAATATGAAGCTATTGAAATAAAAGGTGGAAATACTACATTTGGTACATTAGATAATACTATAGATATTGAATCTCCTTATATAAAAGGTGGAACATATGCAGTTAAAAAGACAAAAGGAGTTATAAACTTCTATGATGGTGTCTTTAAAGGTATAACAGATTCTTATGTTGGAGTTATAGATAAAATACCTGATGAAACCATTATTAAGAATGATACAATAGAAGAAATAGATGATGAGACATATAAAGTTGCTTATTTAGTACAAAATGTTCCTTTCTTACAAGTAGGAGAGCATACTTATTCATCGTTTAATACATTATTAAGTGAAGAATCTGGTACTGATTTAGAAATAGATGTTATAGCTAATGGTAAGATATCATCACCTCAAACGTTAACTGGTAATATTACTCTAGATTTACATGGTTTTGAAATTGAATCTACTCAAACTATAACTAATGATGGAAATATAGAAATACTAGATACAAGTTCAAATCATTCAGGGAAAATATATTCTAGTAATGCAAGTATATTAATAATTAATAATAGAGATAAGACATTTACCCTAACTGGTGGAACAATAGAATTAACTAATGGAGACAACACTAGTGGTCGTATTGTTATTGATAATAAAGGAATTCTTAATCTTAATAGTGAACATTCAAAAGTAGATATGTATAGATTTGAACCAGCGAATACTTCATGGAGTGCAAATATAAGAAATTCAAATGCAGTTGTAAATATAAATGGTGGAAGTATATTTGTAGCTGATTGCGGTATATCTGGTGGAACAGTTGTCATGACATCAGGAAAAATATATACTGATCCTAATTATAGATATGTAGATGGAATTGATGGTTCAAATTTCACTATGAGTGGTGGATTAATTGATGTTACTAGAGTTGGAATTAGAAATTCCAAGACAACACTTGGTGCTGGTACAGTAAAGGGAGAAGATGGCTTTAGTACCACAACTACCGTAAGTTTAAATATGACAGGTGGAGAGATTATTGGAACAAATTCTGGTATATCTGCTTGTTGTGGTGGTTATGCTAATTTAAATGTGACTGGTGGAACAATCAGCAGTGATAAAAACAGTTTAACTGGTAACTTAAATGGAAAAATAACTAATGCTGTTATAATAGGTGGTATATATGGCATAAATATTTCAGCTGGAACATTATCTATTGGAGAAAATGATGGAACAATAAAAACAAATGAACCAATAATAACAGGTGGTTCATATGGGTTAAATAGAACGGGTGGATACATTAATTTTTACGATGGTATATTTAAAGGAAAAGCTGGTGCAATATCTGGAGTAATAAATGATATTGCTGATAATTCATCTATTAGAGATGATAATGAAACAATAACTGAAGATGATAATGAGATTACATATTACACTAAATATTTAACAAGTGATTATGAATATATAAAAAATTTAACAACAAATGCAAAATATAGAAACTTAACTTTAGCTATTTCAACAGCATCATCTGGTGATACATTACAATTATTTGAATCTGGAATTGAGTATAAGGCAATAACTATTGATAAAGATTTAACAATTGATTTAAATGGAACAAATCTATATATTGGAAAAACATTAACAATAGCAAAGGATATTAATGTTAATATAACTAATTCAAGTGATGAAAGTTCTAAAATATATTCTAATAATAATGTTAATTTTATTAATAATTTAGGGACTGTAAATATAGATAATATTACCTTAGAAAACACGATGAAATCTGGATATAGTTTAATAAATAATAATGGAAATATGGTAATAGATAATTCTATAATTAATTGTGGTGGTAGAACTTATTCTACAGAAAATAAAACAACTAATGTAAATGTATTATTTAAGAATACAATTATCAATGCTGAAAATATATATCAGTCAGGTAATATGGAATTTAATAATTCTACAGTAAATTCTAATATATATACAACGGATGTATCTACAACAAAGATATTAAATAATACAGTTTTAAATGATATAAGTTATCTAACATGGGGTGACACTATTGTTGACCATTCAGAATTTAATTTAGGTACAGCGACATTTGGACAACCAGAAATATCAAGTACTGCTACTATTACAAATTCAAAATTTACTGGAAGAATTGAATCATATTCAAATCTTGAAATGGATGAAGTTGAATTAGATAGACAATTTAGAAATGATTATTATGTGGTAAATACTCATAAAGATGTCACATTAAATAATTTAAATATTAATACTCCTGAAAATGATTATTTTTATCATAATTATTTTAATTTTAGCGGAACGGGTAATGTAAATATTAATAATGTAACTGCAAATTTCCCAGAATTAGACAAATATCATTATTCAAATGCAGTCTTGCCATTTATTCAAATTAATGGTCCTACTGTTTTAGCTGATGGTTTATACCTTGACTATAGTAATGTTAATACAAATAATAAACCACTTACAACTGGAGTATATGTAAAAAAAGGCACGTTTAATTTTAAATCAGGATATATAAAAATAAAATCTAATTATGCTAGAGGTATTCAATTAGAAGAAAATGGTATAGTTAACATGGGTGAAGCGGAACCTTTAACATCAGATAACCTAGGAACAGCAAATGCTGATGTTTCACTTACAAATCCATATGTTGAAGCAATAGGATTTAAAACAGGATATGCAATTTATAATGAAAATGGATATTATAATTTCTATGATGGAAAGATAAAAGGATCGACGAATGCAAGATTTAATGAAGCATCATCTGGCGTTGAATTCTTGTGGGAAATCACATCATATCATGATGATGATAACAATGAATATTCTATTCTAGAATATATGGGACAATAAAAGATGAGTTATCTCATCTTTTATTGTGTAAAGACATTTTTTTTAAAATAAAATAATAGATAAATATGGTATATTTATAATAAGAATAGAGGGATTTAATCATGAATGAAAATTTAAATAATGAACAAAATAATACTCCAGTTGAACAACCTATTCAACCTGAAGTACAACCACAAGTGGTGGAACAACCAGTACAACAAGAAGTACCTATGCAAGAACAAGTAGTTGCTCAACCAAAAAATAATAAATTTGCTAAAATAGTATTTATAGTATTAATAGTTGCTTTAATATTAGGTGGTGGATTCTTTGCATATATGCATTTTATATATGGACCTAGTGTTAATAAAACTAATAATGGAAATGATGATAATAATAACACATCTAAAGAGTATAAATTAGATGCTGATTATTCTTTATTTAGTAGTTTTATTACAGTAGGTAATAAATTATATGCAGTTCCAACGGAAAATGCTAAAACTAAACCAACTGAAAATTTATATGGAAAAAAAGTTATATTTGTTACAGATAAAGTTAAATCATTCTTTGTTGGTGAATATGGTAATGGTGGATTCTATTTCTCTGTATTTACAGATGAAAATGATGATTTATATACAATATGTAATGATTCTAACTGTGGTAAAGAATTAGAAATAGAAAAACTTGATTATGTATCTAATGTTAAAGAAGTTTATTCATTAATGGATATGGATGCATATGATGGAATTATTCTTGATAATGATGGATATATTACAAATTTAAGAGGTAATGATGAAAGTCCTTATTTAGTATATGATTTACAAAATAAAAGAACTAAAAATAAATTATTTGGTCATGAATTTGTATTTGAAACTGAATTTGATGAAGCATATGATGGAACAGATTATTATAAAGTTGCAACTGTTAAAATTGATGGCAAATATACAGCGGATATGGGTTTATCAAATGAATTCTTTGATGATAATACAAAATCAATCATGATGGGATTTGCTAAACAAGGTAAAGATTATGTATTATCATACGGTGAAACATGTACTGATATAAGATGCGGCTCAAAAATATATATAAGATCAAATGGAAAAATATTTGATACAGCTAATCTAGATTCTACAGCTGAAGGAATGTATGCTGAAGAATTTTATAATATTAAAATAGAAAATAATCAAGTTGCATTAAAAGGAACAAGAATTGGTCATGGATGTTCAATTGACTATAAAGACCACAATGGTGGTGGAAAAGGAACTGAAGAAGACTTAACAACATATGGAGATGTTGTTGTAGAAGCAACATATACTTATAATGTTGCATCAGATGGAACAATTGATTTTGATAATCCAACAATAACTGATCAAGTTATTTATAAAGATTATGTAGACAATGAATGTGGTGGAGTTATTGGACAATAAAAGATGAGTTATCTCATCTTTTTTCTTATATAAAAATATGTTAATATTATAATAGGATGTGATGATATGGAAATATTAAAGGCTGTCCTATTTGGATTAATTGAAGGTATAACTGAATGGTTACCAGTTAGTTCAACAGGACATATGATACTATTAAATGAATTTGTTAATTTAAATGTATCAAAAGAATTTTATGAATTATTTGAGGTAGTTATTCAACTAGGAGCAATACTTGCAATAGTTATATTATTCTTTAAAAAGATTTGGCCATGGGGATTTGGCAAAACAAAAGAAGAAACAAAAGAAACATTTAGACTATGGTTACTAATGATAATTGGATGTATTCCTGCAGGAGTACTTGGAGTATTATTTGATGATTTCTTTGAATCTAAAATGCATACACCAATTGTAGTAGCAATAGCATTAATATCATATGGATTAATATTTATATTCATGGAAACATTCAACTATGGAAGAAGAACAACTAAAGAATTAAAAAATATATCTATTAAACAAGCACTTGCTGTAGGTTTATTCCAAGTATTTTCACTTATACCTGGAACAAGTAGATCAGGATCAACTATTATAGGTGGACTTGCAAGTGGATTTGATAGAAAGACAATTGCTGAATTTACATTTATCTTAGCTATACCAGTCATGGCAGGTGCATCATTAATTAAACTTCTTAAGTATATTAAGAACGTTGGATTAGTATTTACATCAACTGAATTAATGATATTAGGAGTAGGTTGTTTAGTTGCTTTCTTAGTAAGTATGATAGTAATTAAATTCTTCTTAAATTATATAAGAAAACATGACTTTAAAATATTTGGTATTTATAGAATTATTTTAGGTATTGCTGTATTAGTTTATTTCATAGCAATAAAAAAATAATTTACGTAAATTGTACGTAAAAAGGTGAGTTTTACTCATCTTTTTTTTAACATATATTTTATGTAAAAGTATACTTTGATATAATTTTTATAATAGGTGAGTAGAGTATGAGAAAAAAGAATAAGAGTATATTTTTATTTATGTTTTTGTGTATCTTAATCATGGGAATAGGATATGCATTTTTAACAAGCACGCTAACAATAAATGGAGTAGGAGCATTCAGCAAAAATAGCTGGCTAATTTACTTTAATGATATAAGAGAAAAACCAGGATCAGCTGCTGCATCAACACCTGCGTATATAACAAATCCAGAGGCAACACATATCGAATTTGATGTTGACTTAAATGAACCTGGAGATTTTTATGATTTTGATGTTTACATCAAAAATGATGGAACAATTGACGCCATGATTGATGAAGTCACAATCACAGGTTTAACAGCAGAACAAAAACAATACATGAATTTTATTTATACTTATACAGATGGAACAAAGATTAGAAAATGTGATAAATTACCTGCTAAAAGCTTTAAAGATACACATTTAAGAGTGGAATACTTAGAAGATGCTAATCTTGAAATCATGCCTGAAAATGGAACAACTCACTTTGATGTAACAATTACATATGTACAAGATGGTTCTTGTACACCAGATCCAGAAGAAACAATAACAGTAACTGTAGATCCAGATGGTGGAACTTACAATGGAACAACTGAATTAACAACAGTTGAACTTTCTGATGGAGAAACATATACTTTATTAACTCCTGAAAGAACCGATTACACATTTAAAGGATGGGTAGAAGTAACAAATACAAACTCATATTCAGACAATGTTATAACTGCAAATGGACAAGATGTAAGAGTAAAAGCAACTTGGGAATCAAATATAGCAGATGTAAATACAATTATTTTAACAATAGATCCAAATGGAGGAATCTATAATGAATCAACAAATGTAACAACAGTAGATTTAGAAGAAGGAAATACATATACTTTATTAACACCAACAAGAGAAGGATATAGATTAACAGGTTGGGAAGAAATTACAGAAACTAACTCACTTTCAAATGGAGTAGTAACTGCAGGAACTGAAAATGTTAGAGTTAAAGCAATCTGGGAAGAAGTTGCGCATGATACAATAACATTAACAATTAATCCAGATGGTGGAACTTATGATGGTGATACTACAGTTGAACTAGAAACTGGTGAAGCGTATACAATTCATGAAGTAATTAAAGATGGATTTAATTTAGTAAGATGGGAAGAAGTAACAAATACAAATTCATTAACAAATGGAATTGTAACTGCAGGAATAGAAGATATAACAATTAAAGCAATTTGGGAAGAAGAAATTGATGAAGATGATAGAGTAGCTAAGATAATTAGAAATGAAGAAGATAAATTCTATACATCAATTCAAAATGCAATAAATGACGCAGTAGATGGTGAAACTATTTACTTATTAAAAAATACATCAGAAGAATTTACTAATAATAAAAATGTAACACTAGACTTAGGTGGATTTAAGGTTACAGGTTCAGGAACTAATGAAGAAGAACACAATTTAACAATCATAAATGGTTCAATTGAAAATCCTGATGGAGTAGGATTTACCAATAATGGCTCACTTACTTTAGGTATTAATGATGATAAACTTTGCCCTTTATATGTTGAAAATCCAAACTGTGCTTATAAAAATGGATTTGTATCTATTTTAGGTACAACTAAAGGTTTATTACAAAATGGAACATTTAACTTTTATGATGGATTTGTAGAAGGTGAAATAGCTATATCAGGTTCTGTAACATCAACACCTGTATATGAAGTAATTCAAGAAAATCCAAAATATTATTTTGTATTAGTAAATCATGATTCAATCAGAGATGATCAAAAAGCATATCTTGCTATCTCATCAGGTGATGCAGTATCCATGACAACTCAAGGTGGATTATTCTACTATGTTGACTTATCAGATAACTTTAAATCATCAGCAATCGATGGAAAGAGAATTTATTTAGTAAGAAACTTTGAAGGCGCTTATGAATTAGATGTACCTCAAGGTGTAACAATTAATATGGATTTAGCTGGATGGAATGCATCTATTGGCTCAAATATTAATAACAATGGTACATTAAATATTATAGATGATGGAGTAACTAAAGGTTCACTTAATTTAGCACATCCAATTATTCAAAAAGGAACATTAAATATAACTAATTCAACTTTAAATGCATCATCACAAGATGAAAGTTTAATAACAGTTGAATCATCTTCCACAATTAACTTAGTAAATTCATCTTTAAATTCATTAGATGGATATGTTATTAATAATAATGCTCCTGTTACATTAACATTAGATAACAATAGTTCATTTGAATCACATGATACAATGATTCATGTAAATGATAATATGACTATCAATGGGGGAACATATTCGGGCCTTGAACATGATTATAGTTCATTAATAGTTGTTTCAAATGGTAAACTAACTTTAAATTCATGTAATATTACAGCTAATGATGTATATGATTCAAAGGCTATATATATAGAAAATGATGATTCGTCATTAGAAATAAATGATAGTACTATAAATGCAGCTAATAAAGCTATTCAATGTTCAAATAGACAAGAAGTACATATTATTGACGGGACAATAAAAGGTAAAGATGATGTTATTTATGGTTGTACTTCTACAATGGATGATGGAGCTATCTATGCAAAAAGTGGTGCATTTAACTGGGGATCAGTTACTTTAAATGGTGGTACTATTCAAAGAAACACTGATTATGAAGATGACTATGGTTATAGTTTAATAAATGCAGACATTACCATGACAGGAGGACATATTATTGATGTACATGAAGGAGGAAATGCTCTTTCTACTGTTGGAGTCGATATAAGCGGTGGAACAATAGAAGCAGCTAATACAGCAATTTATCGTGGTGAAGGAACAATAAGTGGTGGAACAATTATTGCAGGAGATGTTGCAATTGACGAAGAATATCTTGGTTCTGAATTAACAATAACAGGTGGAACAATAAAAGGTGAAAGATATGGTTTATATGCTCATGCTAATAGATTAATAACTATTGGTGTGGATGATGATACGATTGGTATTACCTCTCCAGTTATTGAAGGTGGAACATATGGAGTTTATATTGAATCAGGTGATGTTAATTTCTATGATGGAGTACTAAAAGGTAAAACACAAGGTAGATATGGTGAATTCCATGAATTACCTGATGGAGCAACACTTTACGAAGCTGATTCAGAAATTGAACCTGAAACAAATGATGAAATATTACTTTCATATTTAAAAGCTACAGATGATTTCTTACAAGTAGGAGATAATACTTATAATTCTTTAAATAAACTATTTAGAGCAGAAACAGCAGATACTTTAACAATTGATGTAATAAAAGATGGTTCATTCTATAGTCTTCAAACAATTCCTGAAGAAAAAACAGTTACATTAAATTTAAATCAACATATGATAACTATGTCTCAAGAAATAGATAACTATGGTACATTAACAATTAATGATACTAAGAAAGAAGTTAATGATGAAGAAGTATTCGTTGGTGGATTTGAATCTATAAATAATACAATTATTTATTCAGAAGGTTCAGTTACAATCAATGGTGGTAAATTCTTTACAAATACAACAGCTGGTGGAATTTTATTAATAAATATTCAATCAAGTGATTTAACAATTAATGATGGATATTTTGAAAAAAATAATAGCGATTCTAGTAGTGATTCAACATTGATACGTTTGGAAAGAACATCACCTGTTGAGATAAATGGTGGTACATTTAAATCAAAATATGATACTGCAATCGAATGTCGATGGAATGATGGTATAACCGTTAATAATGGTAAATTTGATAGTAAATTAGTTTTTGATAATTGTGAAGGAACAATAGAAGATGCAGAAGTTATTACTTATCAAAATGCTGCATCAGGATCTAATCTTCATATTAAAGGTGGTACATATACACGTGTAAATGATAATGAGTTTTCAGCAAATAATTCAATGTTTACATCGTCGGATTTAACTATTGATGATGCAACAATTATAGATAACAAAGAAGAAGCACATTCAACAATAGGTTGGGGAACAAACTTAACCATGACAGGTGGATCAATAAAATCAGCAAACATTAGCTTGAGGGATGTAACTTTTAACATATCCGGTGGTTCTATTGAAGCAGATGTAACTGCTATTGTTATTGATAATGGTGGTAATGATATCATTTCAGGCGGAACAATAATAGGTGTTGAATCTGGTATTGATTTAGGAAATGGTCATTTAACAGTTGGAACTAATGATGATACAGTTTCAACAACTTCACCAGTAATTATGGGTGGAGATTATGGAATAATTATGTATGATATTAAAGACAATTATGGTCGTGTTGTATATAAAGATTTATCTATATATGATGGAATTATTAAAGGTAAAATTAAACCAGTAGATGCATATATATATGGAATGCCTGATGGATATGTACTTGATGAAAGTGGTACACAAGAAATTAATGGAGAAACATACAAAACAGCTGTGTTAGCTTCAACCTCTGATTTCATGCAAGTAGGAGAACATACATATAATTCATTTAAAGCACTATTTGATGCTGAAAATGATACAAATATAACAATTGATTTAATAGCAAATGGTAGTTTATTCTATGATTCTACTATTCCAGAAGGAATTAATGTTACTTTAAATTTAAATGGATATACATTAACAACTTCTCAACCAATTATTAACAATAGTCCTTTAACAATTAATGATGATTTAGTAGAAGTTAATGGAGAAAATAAATATTTAGGAAAAATAGTAAATTATTCTTCTCAAAGTTTATTTGAAATAAATGCACCTGCTATTATTAATGGTGGAAATTATTCAGTTATGCAAAAGAGTTATTCGGTTATGTTTGAAGTAGCCGATGCTTCTTTAACAATTAATGATGGTGAATTTAGTGTTGGTGATATTTCTATAAGTATTGCAACTGTAATTCAAGCTACAAGTGAAGATGCAGTAATTAATCTTAATGGTGGACATATGAGCAATAATGTTCAAAATGATAATGGTCAAATAGTAAATAATGATACATATGCTCCTATAAGTGTAAATATAACTGGCGGATTATATGAAGGTACTTATGGCTTATTTAGAAACACTAATCTAGTTATGACAGGTGGAAAAATAAGAGCAGAATGGATGGCAATTGATAATGGATATCTTGATTTAAGAGGTGGAACAATTGCAAGTACAAAACCAGAACGTGATAGTAATAGAGGTTTAATTGAATATGCAGATGTCACTATGAGTGGTGGAACAATAGATGCTGGTAACATTGGTTTAAGTAATTTAGATGCTGAAATATCTGGTGGAACAATCACTTGTGCATATAAATGTATAACTTATGTTAATTTAACCATGACAGGAGGAACAGTAACATCAGAAGACATTGGTTTTGAAAATGTTAGAGAAAGTACTATAACAGGTGGAACAATTGAAGGCGCTACTTATGGTATTTATGAAGATGCTTATTATAATAGTTTAACAATTGGTTCTAAAGATTCAAATGTTAATAAGACAAGCCCTATTATAAAAGGTGGCTCATATGGACTATATAAGACTGAAGGATTATTCTATTTCTATGATGGAATATTCAAAGGTCAAAGTGGAGCTATGGATGCAGTAGTTGATGATATTGAAGTAAATACATATATCGTTACTGGTTCAGAACCTATTGAAGAAGATGGAGAAACAAATACATATGTAACTAACTATCTTGAAGAATCATATGAATTTATTACTAATAAAACTCAAAATAAAAATTATTCAAATATTAATACAGCTATAGAAGAAGCAAATGATAATGATAAATTTGAATTATTCGAATCAGCTAGTTCATATGATGGAATTGAAATAGATAAAAGTATTGAAATAGATATGAAAGGTAATAGTTTAGTGTTAGTAAATGGAATAATAATAGATGAAGATAAAGAAGTGTCTATAAAAAATACAAGTAATACTTCATCTAAAATAAGTACATTAACAAATCATGAACTTATTACAAATAATGGTACTTTATCAATTAATAATGTTGCTTTAGAAAATACTAATAATGAAATATATGTTATAACTAACAATAATGTATTAACATTAAATACAGTAACACTTAATTCTAAACAAGCTATCTTCAGTTCAGAAGATACAACAACAACATTAACTAATTGTACTGTAACCGCAACTAAAAATATGATTGTAAACTATGGAGATATAACTATAACAGGTGGAACATTTACAGATACTAATCGTGATACAAATGTACTTTATTTCCTAGAAAACTGTGAAGGTTCAACAGCAGTTATAAGTGGTGTTACTACTCAAGGTGGTATTTATGCTGATAACTCTTCTACAGTAGAAGTTCACAATTCAACTATATATGGAAACATTTATAATAAAAATGAAATGACATTTGATACAGTATATTTCTCAAATGAAGATGGAACAAGTTCTTCAATTTATAACTCAGGTTCATTAGAGTATAAAAAAGGAACTATAGATGTATCTGGTATGGGAGATTGCTGGAATTGTAGAAGTGCATCTATCATGAATGAAGGAACAGGTGTATTTGAAGATTTAACCATGACATTTGAAAATAATAGATATAACTTACTTTCAAATATTTATAGTAATTCAACAACAGCTATTACACTTAAAAATTCAAGTATAACAGTTAATAATTCTCATAATTATGCTGAAAATCTTATTTCATTAGAAGATGGACAAATGTTAGTTAATGGTGTAACTACATCAGCTAATTCATCATCTGAAGCTAATGACATAGATATTGCATCTATTTATACTAAAGGTGGAGATCTTGTAGTTAAATCAAGTACATTAGAAACAGATGGTTTAATATCATATGGTATCTATATGGATGGTGGAACTGCACTTGTTGAAATTGGTAATACAATTACATCTACAGGTGATACTGCTTATGGTGTATACATAAATGGAAGTGGAGCAACCATTACATTTGGTGAAACTGTAGTTGGAATTGATCCATCAACTGCTGATGTTGATACAACAAGTCCTTTAATTTCAGGTCTTGGAGATTCTGAAGGATATGGTATTTATCGTAAGAATGGTGAATATAATTACTATGATGGTAAATTTGTAGGTTCAACACATGCAAGATATGGAGCAGCTACTCATTGTGAAACACATTGGGAAGCAAGAGAACACACAGAAACAGGTCAACCAGAGTATTGTATTCTTGAATACATGACTAACCAAGGATAAAGAAACAGTGAGCAATCACTGTTTTCTTATGTCTTGACTATAACTTCAAAAAAATATATAATTTTTATTAGTAAGAAGGGTGATACTTATGTATAATGAAAAACTATTTTTGACACCATCAGAGATACTTGAAAAAGAATTTAAGATTGATGCTAAAGGATATAGACCTCAAGAAGTAGATAAATTTCTTGATTTAGTTATAAAAGATTATACAGAGTTCACTAACATTATTAAAAGATTGCAAAGTGAAAATCGTGCTTTACAAGAAGACAATAATAAATTAAAAACTGAATATAGAAAGTTAAAAAATATTATTGATTCAGCTTCTGAAGGTGGAGCACATGGTATTTCATCACAAGCAGGTTACAATAATGTTGATCTTCTTAAGAGAATTTCTGCTCTTGAAAAGATTGTTTACGGAAAAGATGAATAATTTTAGTGGTAAACGCTGCATGCTAGACATGTAGAGGAAAGTCCATGCTCGCACGCTTCTGAAATGGGCGTAGTGATTGTGCTAAGGGAATAAATAACCTTAGGTAGCTTATAGCTAACGGCTCTAAAAATACCTCAAATGGTATGAGTAAGTATAAAAGTGCCAAAGAGACGAGTCAACTTGGAAACGAGTTGGGTGGAACGTGGTAAACCCCGCAAGCGAGAAACCTAAATTTGGTAAGGGAATCTCTAGAAACGAATTTTAAGGGACTAGAGGACTGGAAACAGTAGATAAATGTTTACCTCCTTTTAAAGGAACAGAACATGGCTTATTAAAAATTATTTTTTTTTATTAAAAAAGGATGTGATACTCTTGATTGAAACTGGAGAGAGTTTAAAAAAGACAAGAGAATCTGCTGGTATAAGTTTAGAAGAAGCTAGTACAGATATAAATATACCTGTTTTAGTTTTAGAACAACTTGAATCAGGATCATTTGGTGCGTTTGAAAACGTCTATGATTTAAAGAAAAAATTATTAGATTATTCCAAATACTTGGGATTAGATGTAAGTGATGTTGAAAGAAAATTCAACGAGTATATGTTTGATCATACAAGTAAAATGCCAATGAGTGATATCGAAAAAGCAATTAAAGAACAAGAAAAAGAAACAAAAGAACTAGAGGAAGATAGAATTGCTTCTCCATATACTAAGGTATATCCAAAGGAAAAAACATTACCATATGTATTAACAGGTGTTGGTATTGTTATCTTGGTTGTTATCGCAGTAATGTGGGCAGTAAGTCAAATAACTATTCAAAACGATAGGACAAAAAGTATAAGTTATTTTACGGAAGAGGGAGAAAATTATGAACTTACCAAATAAAATTACATTAGCAAGAATTTTTTTATCAATAGTATTATTGATATTATTAATATTTCCATTTGAATTATGTGGAATATCATTTCCTAAATATGGTCCATACTTTGGACATGTAATATTAGATTTAAAATATTTAATTGCAGGTGGAATATTCTTAGTTGCATCAGTTACAGATTCACTTGATGGACATATTGCAAGAAAGTATGGATTAGTAACAGACTTTGGAAAAGTAATGGATGCAATTGCAGATAAAGTTTTAGTAAATGGTACATTAATTGTACTAGCATGTAATCAAATGATTAATGTTGCAATTCCTGTAATTATCATTACAAGAGATATTGCAGTTGATTCAATTAAGATGGTAGCTGGATCTAAAGGAAAAGCAGTAGGAGCAAGTATCCTAGGAAAATTAAAAACAATTTGTATGATGTCAGGTTTAACACTTGTATTTGCATACAACTTACCATTTGAAATTTGGCATGTACCAGTTGCCGATGCACTTCTTTATATAGCGACAGTTTTATCAATCATCTCAGGAATACAATATTACACTGTTAATAAAGAGTATTTTAAAGAAAAATAGTTGCTAGATTAGCAACTTTTTTTATTAGAATTTACAAATTTTTAATATTTGTAAACAAATGTTCGTAAAAACTATTGACTTATATAATTTGCGTATGTTAGACTTTAAATGTACAGGGAAGAAAGATGAGAGGAAATATAATATATGACAAAGAAGACAGAAGAAAAGAATGATAAAGCCTTAGAAGAAGTAATGGCTGAAATAGAAAAACAATTTGGTAAAGGTGCAATCATGAAACTAGGTGATGATGCTAAGATGGAAGTTGAAACTGTTCCAACTGGATCACTTAGTTTAGATATAGCTTTAGGAGCTGGTGGTTTTCCAAAAGGAAGAATCGTTGAAGTATTTGGACCTGAATCAAGTGGTAAAACAACAATAGCACTTCAAGCTGTTGCAGAAGTACAAAAGAGAGGTGGAAGAGCAGCATTTATTGATGCAGAACATGCTCTAGATCCTGTTTATGCTAAAGCACTTGGAGTTAATTTAAATGAATTACTATTATCTCAACCAGATACAGGTGAACAAGCTTTAGAAATATGCGAAGCTTTAGTTAGATCAAATGCAGTTCAAATTGTTGTAATTGACTCAGTTGCTGCATTAGTACCTCAAGCTGAAATTGAAGGTGAAATGGGAGACTCTCATGTTGGTCTTCAAGCAAGATTAATGTCTCAAGCATTAAGAAAATTAGCTGGTATTATTAATAAGACTAATACTATAGCAATATTTATAAATCAATTAAGAGAAAAAGTTGGAGTATTATTTGGTAATCCTGAAACTACTACAGGTGGAAGAGCATTAAAGTTCTATGCAAGCGTTAGACTTGATGTTAGACGTGGTGAACAAATTAAAGTAGGAGATTCAGTAATTGGAAATAGAACAACAATTAAAGTTGTTAAGAATAAAATTGCTCCTCCATTTAAAACAGCTACTGTTGATGTTATGTATGGTGAAGGTGTATCTTATGAAGGTGAACTTGTAGATATTGGAACTGAAATAGGTGCACTTGAAAAATCAGGTGCTTGGTATTCTTACAATGGAGAAAAAATTGGTCAAGGTAAAGAAAATACTAAGATATTCTTAAAGAATAATCCTGATATAGCAGCGGACATTGATGCTAGAATTAGAGAGCATTTTGGAATAAATGAAGAATAAGATGGCATATGCCATCTTTTTTATATGTCAAATACATGACTAATATTTACATGTTGTTGTTTTTATTATTTTATTAAAAACGTTTTCATGATATAAATATATTATAAGAGTATATGGAGGATGATCTTTATGGAAGATAAAGAAAAACTAACAGAAGAAGAATTAGAAAAACAAAAGGCTAAAAAGAAAAAGAATAATGAAGAACGTAGAAAAATATATATGTTAATTTTACTAGTATTTGTATTATTCATTGGTATTACAATTGGATATGCAGCATTAACTACTAGTTTAAAAATTATCGGTGATGTTGAAATTAAAACACCAAAATGGGATATTCATTTTGAAGATCTTTGTATAGGTGGAAAATGTAATTGTGAAAACAGAACAGACTGTTGTGTTCCAGGACAACCTTGTGGTGGTGGGGGATTCGAACCAGTTTGTAATCCTGATGATACAAATTGTACTCTTGATTGTACACCTGGATCAATTGATTGTGATCCACCAAGACCAGTTCCATCATTACCAACTTGTACAGGTCCAGGAAAATGTATTCCAGAAATTAGAAATAATCAAAAAGAAGTATATTACCATGTAGTATTTGATACTCCAGGTCAATATATGGAATTTACTGTTGATGTAGTTAATGATGGATACTATGATGCAGTTGTTTCTGCTGATCCAGCACCAATAAGCGATTTATATGGTAAATTTGATGCTAACGCTGAAAAATACTTAGAGTACAGAGTAACATATGCTAATGATACTCCTGTTCAAGCAGGTGATGTATTAAAAGCAGGTTCAAAAGCAACAATTAAAGTATACGTTGAATATGATCGTAGACTTAAGGATTCTGAACTTCCAACAACAGATCAATATGTTAGAGATTTAGTATTCCAAATGTTCTACAAACAAAAAAATGTTGATTAATAAGATGACTTAAAAAAGTCATCTTTTTTCTTGTTAATTTTTTTTATAAATGTTAAACTAAAGTTGTAGGTTAACCATGAGTTAATTTATTACAAGGAGGAATAATATGAAAACAGGAGCAATTCCACCTGTTGTTATTCTTCTTATTGGTCTTGCTGTTGGTTTTGCTATAGGTGCAATTATATTTATTTTAAAAGGTGCATCAGCAAATTCAAAAGCACAAAAATTATTAGAGTCAGCAAAGAAAGAAGCAGAAAAACATAAAAGGGATGCTTTATTAGAGTTAAAACAAGAAAGTTTTAAACTAAAACAAGAAGCTGATAGAGAGATAAAAGAAAGAAAAGAAGAAGTATTAAAATCTGAAGAGAGAGTCTTACAAAGAGAACAATCATTAGATAAACGTGAAGAGTTACTACAAAACAGAGATAATCTTTTAGATCAAAAAGAAAATAATTTACAAGCTTTACAAAAACAAGTCCAAGAGAAGGAAAACAAGATGGATAATCTTCTTAAGGAAGAAATGGAAAAGTTAGAAAGTATAGCTAAATTTTCGAAAGAAAAAGCACATGATTTAATCATGAAACGTGTTGAAGAATCAATGGAAGTTGAAATAGCTCAATATATCAAAGATAGAGAAGCTGAAGCTAAACTTGAAATTGATACACAAGCTAAAAATATGTTGGTTCAATCAATGCAAAAATATGCTAATGATGTTGCAAATATTTCAACAGTATCTACAATTTCATTACCAAGTGATGATTTAAAAGGTAGATTAATTGGTAGAGAAGGAAGAAATATTAGAACAATTGAAGCAGTAACTGGTGTTGATTTAATCATTGATGATACACCTGAAGCAATTGTTATTTCATCTTTTGATCCTCTTAGAAGAGAGATTGCAAAGGAAACAATTGAAACTTTAATTAAGGATGGAAGAATTCATCCAACAAGAATTGAAGAAATATATGATAAGACATGCAAGGAAGTAAATACTCGTATCAAGGAATTAGGTAGAGATGCTATTTACGAACTTGGTATATCTAAAATGGATCCTGAATTAGTTAATTACATTGGTAAATTAAATTTCAGAACAAGCTATGGACAAAATGTATTACAACATTCTAAAGAAGTTGGATATCTTGCAGGTATCATGGCTGGTGAAATTGGTGAAAATGTAGCAGTAGCTAAGAGAGCAGGATTATTACACGACATTGGTAAATCAATTGATTTTGAAACTGAAGGATCACATGTAGACATTGGTGTTGATTTAGCTAAGAAATATCATGAAGATGAAACAGTTATTAATGCTATTGCATCACATCATGGAGACTGTGAAGCAACAAGTGTAATTTCAGTTTTAGTAGCTATCGCTGATGCACTTTCGGCTTCCCGTCCTGGTGCTAGAAATGATTCAATGGAAAAATACGTAGAAAGACTTGAAAAACTTGAACAAATCGGAGATTCATTCGATGGTGTTGAAAAGTCATATGCAATGCAAGCTGGTAGAGAAATTAGAGTTATCGTTAAGCCTCAAGAAATTGATGACTTAAAGAGTATGAAATTAGCTCGTGATATCAAAGATAAAATCGAAGCTGAATTACAATATCCTGGTACTATTAAAATAACAGTAATCAGAGAAACAAGATCTGTAGAAGAAGCAAAATAAGTAGTTTTTACAAAAACTACTTATTTTTTTATAAAAAAATAAATCTATATGTGGTATAATTTATTTATAATATTTAATTAATACAAGGAGGATGTTTATGGGATTAATTAAAGCTGCAGTAGACGCTGTAGGAGGAGCTGTTGGAGATCAATTTCTTGAGTACGTTAAATTACCAGACGGTTTAGGTGATGACGTAATCGTAGCAAGAGGATTAGTACAACACGGAAGTGGAAATCCTAATGCACAAGAAGGAATTATTTCTAATGGATCAAGAATCGTTGTACCAGCAGGTTGGACAATGATGATCGTAGATAACGGAAAGGTAACAGAATTATCAAGTGAATCTGGTGAATATACTTATGATACTTCATCTGAACCAAGTGTATTTGCAGGTGGATTATTCAAAGGTATCGGAGACACTATCAAGACTATTGGTTCACGTATTGCTTTTGGTGGACAAACTGCTAAAGATCAAAGAGTTTACTATGTTAAAACTTTAGATTTAGTTGGAAATCCATTCGGAAGCCAAAAACCAGAACTAATTGCTGATCCAATGTACGGAAGTGTAAAAATTACTTACAATGGATTATATACAGTTAAGATTGATGATCCAGTTGCATTAATTGCTAACATTTTAGGATCAAATCCAAAAGATGTATTAACATTCAATGATGTATTCTCAGGAGATCAAGCTGGAGAAAACATTATTAAAGGAGCTGTAGCTGAAAATATTTCAACTGCAATCGCTCAAGTTATGTTAGAAAATAACTATTCAGTTAACATGATTCAAGCTTACAAACCACAAGTTAGAGCTAAACTAGATGAATTAGTCGGTGGAGAACTTCACACTAAATATGGTTTAAGCGTATCTGACTTAAGTGCTTTAAGAATTAACATTGATGATGCAGATCTTGAAAAGATTTCTCAAATGGATACTCAAATCAAGACTACAGAAAGAATGGGTCAAACTTACTCAAACAATATGGCTGGAACAATGGCTGCTGCTGCTGGAACTGCTATGATGAATGCTGCATCTAATGAAAATGGAGCAATGATGGGATTCATGGGTATGAATATGGCTATGAACCAAGCTAACAATTTAATGGGAACTGCTGTAGGAGCACAAAATGTTCAAAATGCTAATCAACAAATGGCTGCTGAACAAGCACCTGCTGCACCAGTTGAAGCTGCACCTGCAGAAACTGCAGAAGCTGCTGGAGAAACAACTCCTCCAACTGAATAATATATAAACTAAAAAGGAAAGATTTAATTCTTTCCTTTTTTCATGCATAAAAAAAGTATTATTATTTAATAATACTTTCCAATGCTAATCTAATCATATCATTTAGTTTTGTTTGTCTATCTTCTGGTGAAATGATAACATCAGGAGTAAACTTAGAATCTGAAACAGTCATTAGTAAACCTGCTTCTTTGTTTTCAACTCTTGCAACATGCATAAGTCCAAAACCTTCCATCTCACATGTTAATAATTCATCTTTAAATTCACATCCACCAAATACATGATCAATATTTGTATATACATCAAATACATCACTTGTAAATGTTTTACCATATTGAATAGGTATATTTAATTCTTTCGCGGTATTTGAAATGGTATTATTTAATGTTGAACTTGATTCAATAAATCTATCTTTAGATTTAGACCAGGTAAAGGCAAATGTAGAAATTGAATAACATCCTGCAGATAGAACAATATCTCCAACATTAACATTTGGACTTAAAGCGCCACTTGTTCCAATTCTTATAATCTTTTGTACATCATAGAAATGATATAACTCATATGCATAAATACCAACACTTGGTATTCCCATACCAGATCCACATACAGTCACTCTAACACCTTTGTATGTTCCTGTATATGCATACATATTTCTAATTGTATTAACTAATACTGCGTCTTCTAAAAAATTTTCAGCTATATATTTAGCTCTTAAAGGATCACCGGGTAAAAGTACAATTGGTGCAATATTTGCTTTGTCAGTTACAATATGAACTGGTTCCATATAATCATCACCTTATATTTATTTTAACATAGATATGATATAATAAATTAACAAAAAGAGTTGAGGTGTAAAATGAAAAACTATAAATTACATTTATTAAAAACAAAAAGACATAGAAAAATTAGTTTATCTATCATGTTTAGAAATTACATTGATAAAGATAATTATACAAAGAAAGCTCTTTTATTTGAACTCATGACTTATACATCTGAAAAGTATAGAAAATTAAAAGACTTAGTAATTGAATGTGAAAACTTATACAATGCTTATTCAAACGATTCATTTAATAAAACAGGTGTCATAGCTAGTTATGAGATGTTTATTGATTTTACTAATCCTAAATATACAAATGAAGACTTTTTAGAAAGAGCATTAAAAGTTCCTTTTGATATTTTATTACATCCTAGATTTGATGAAGAAGAGTTAGAAAAAACTAAAATAAAATTCAAAAAATATTTAGAGAATAAATCATTAAATCCCACTCATGATTTTTGGGATTCATTCTATAAAGAATTAGATGATACAACATCAAGAATAGATATAGAAGGAGATCCTAAAAAAATAGATGAAATAACTATAGAAGATTTAAAAGAAGAATACAATAAATTAAAAGATGATGTTATAGATATATATGTAACAGGAAACTTTGATAAAAAAAGAGTTAAAGAAATAATTGAAAAATATGCTACATTTGATAATAAATATTTTAAGTTAGATGTTACTGTTAATCATCCAACTAGAGATAAAGCTAAAGTAGTTGAGAAAAAATCTAATAATAAACAAACATTAATTGCTTATGCATATAATTTAGTTGAACCAACTGAATTTGAAAGAAAATATGTATTTAATTTATATTTAGATATTCTAGGTGGAAATGGATGTAATAATAAATTATTCCATATAGTTAGAGAGAAGAATTCTCTATGTTATTCAATAGATGCAAATGGGTCGTGTTTTAATAAACTCATGATTATATTTACAAAGATAGATAAAAAGAATATAAATAAATGTACTAAATTAATTGAAGAAATAGTTGATACATTTAAGGAAACAGTTACTGAAGAAGAGTTAGAAATAACTAAACAAAATATAGCAAATGGATTTAAATGTTCAGATGATTCAATTAGTGGAGTTGTAAGTGAAGAAATAAAAAAGGAATATATATTTAATGCTACAAAAGAAGAACGTTTAGAAAATTATTTAAAAGTAACATTAGATGATGTAAAAAAATTATCTGATAAGATAAAAATAAATATGAAGTATATTCAAAGGGGGGATGGTAATGAAGAAGACTAGAATTGAAAAAGCTGATGTAGATATCTTTTCATATACTTATAAAAATGGCTTTAGAATATTCTTAGCACCTGATCCAACTGTTAATTTCTATTACATGACATTAACATCTAAATTTGGATCTATTTATACTAAATTTAAAAGAGAAGATGAAGAAAATTATATAGAAGTACCAAATGGAGTTGCACACTTCCTAGAGCATTTAACATTTAAAACTGAAGATGGAGATGCCATGGAGTATTTCTCAAAGTTAAGTGCAAATGCAAATGCATATACAACATACGATTTAACTTGCTATGAAGTAGATGGAGTAACAGACTTTGATAAATGTTTAAACTATTTATTAACATATGTATCAACTCCTTATTACACAGAAGAATTTGTGGAAAATGAAAAGCCTATTATATGTGAAGAGATAAAGTCTCACATTGATAGACCAACTGAAAGAGCAATTAAGAAGTTTAGAGAAAATATATTTGATAAATTAAATTATAAATATGATATATGTGGAACAGAAGAAGATGTTAACAATACAACAGTTGATGATATTAAAAATGCATATGATTATTTTTATAATCCAAGTAATTTATTCTTAGTAGTTACAGGTAACTTTGATAAAGAAAAATGCAAGGAACTAGTAGACAAACATGAAATAAGTCAAAGAGTATGTAATACATCTAAAGTTGAAATATTTGAAGAAAATGAAGATGTTAAAGTAGTTAAAGAAAAAGAAATAATTAAAGATGAAGTACCTAATACAATTCTATATATGGCCACTAAAATAAAAATGAGTAAATTTGATTCGCTTAATTTGGAAGAGCCATATGTCAATTCATTAATTAATCTAGTATTAGATGCAAACTTTGGAGTAACAGCAGATTTTACTGAATATGTTATAGATAATCATTTAATTGATTCGGACAGAGTAAATGCATCATCATCAGTAAATGGAGATATAAAAGTATGCTATTATTCAGCACCAACATCTAAACCGGATAAACTAATTGAAGAAATAAAAAATAAGATTAATAATCTAACGATAGATGAAGATACATTTAATAGAAAGAAAAGAGTTGAATTATCTTCAATTATATTAGGAGGAGAAAATCCATATAAAGTTAATTCAGCAACAATAAGAAGAATAATAGACTATGATAAGTTATATGAAAATTATTATTCAGGATTTGAAAGTTTATCTTTAGATAAAGCTAAAAAAGTATGTGAATTACTAAGTACTTCTGATATATGTGAAGTTATTTTAGAACCAAAAAGTTGATTTATTTCAACTTTTTTTATTTTTTTTCAAAAAAATTGGGAAAAATGAAAGTTGACTGCGTATATATATAGTAGGAGGTATAAAATGATAAATATAATTAAAAGTAAAAAAGTATTTGTAATAGGAGGAGTAATACTTGTCTTGTTGATAGGATCATTTCTTATATTTAGTCATGAAGATAAAGATGAAGTAATTGCATATAATATAGATTCAACAACAAATATAACTACAAGTGTTAATAAGATACATGTAGATGTTAAAGGTAATGTGAAGAAACCTGGTGTGTATGAAGTTGATGAAGGCTCAATTGTATTAGATGCGATTAACAAAGCAGGTGGATTAAAAAGTAATTCATATACTAAAAATATTAATTTAGCTATGAAGTTAAAAGATGAAATGGTTATATATGTTTATAAGTCATCTGAAGTAAATAAAACAACAACTAAAGTATTAAATGATGTTACATGTACAACTAATATTATAAAAGTAGATGAACCAACTACATCATCTAATTCATCAACATCATCATTAGTAAATATAAATACAGCATCTATTGATGAGCTATTAACAGTAACTGGAATAGGTGAATCAAAAGCCAAAGCTATTGTTGAATATAGAAGTAGTACACCTTTTAAAACAATTGAAGATATCATGAATGTAACAGGCATAGGAGAATCCTTATTTGCTAAGATTAAAGATTATATTACAGTCTAAAATACTCTTATATATTTGTTTAATAATAGTTATAAGTATATCTTTAATAAGAGTAAATATTAATCAAAAATCTATATATAATATAAATGATAATTCATTTATAGGTATAATCGATAATATAAAAATAGATGATGATAAATATACATTTATATTAAAAGCAAAAGAGAATTTAAAATGTACATATTATTATAAAGATATAAATGATGTTAATAACTTTAATATAGGTGATAAAGTACAAGTATTAGGTAAATTAAATATTCCAATGAATAATACAACACCTAATACTTTTAATTATAAAAAATATCTTAAATATAATAATATTAATTATACTTTAACAGTTACTAACATTAAGATAATAAAAAAGAATAAAAATATCTTGTATATTTTGAAAGATAAATTAATTAAATATGTTGATAAGTTTAAAAGTAAATCATATTTAAATATGTTTATATTTGGGAATAAAGATGAATTAACTGAAGGAGTATATGAACAATATCAAAGGTTATCTGTATCACATGTATTTGCTATCTCTGGTATGCATGTAAGCTTATTTTCAGGTATTTTATTAAAGTTATTAAAAAGATTAAGAGATAATATTAAATATCCAATTGTAATAGTATTTTTATTATTCTATGCATATTTAACTAACTTTGCTGCATCTATATTAAGAAGTATATCCTTTTTTATAACATCATTTGTTAATAAAAAATATGATTTAAATTTAGATTCAATAAATATATTTATATTAAGTATATCAATTCTATTAATTATTATTCCTAATCTAATTGTTAATATAGGATTTATTTATTCATCAGTAATTAGCTATGGATTAATTAAACATAGTTCTTTAATAAAAGGAAACTATATAATAAAGAGTATAAAGATATCAACAATAGCTAATTTATATAGTATACCAATTACATTAAGAACTACATATAAATATAATCTATTAGGTATTGTTAATAACTTAATTGTAGTTCCTTTTGTATCTTTTATACTTTATCCACTTAGTTTAATAATTTTAATAATAAAACCATTAGATGGTATTTACTTTAAAATTATAAATATATTTGAAGTAATTGTTAATAAGTTATTTATATTAGATATTTCATTTATTAAATTATCAACAATTACTATAATTATTTATTATATTTTATTAACTATATTTTTTATGTCTTATGAAAAGAAATACTTAGTGTTAATGTTGATAACTTTATTATTTAATAAATATATTTATCTATTAGATAATTCATACTATGCATATACATTAGATGTAGGACAAGGTGATTCAATTTTAATAAAACATAAGGATAGTAACATACTTATAGATACAGGTGGAAAAGTAGATAGTAATTACTTATATACAAATAACACGATTATGTTTTTAAAAAGTATAGGTGCATACCAAATAGATTATTTAATACTTACACACGGAGACTTCGATCATATGGGAGAAGCAATAAATCTAGTAAATAATTTTAAAGTAGAGAAAGTAATCTTTAACTGTGGTGAATTCAATGAATTAGAACAGGAACTAATTCAAACATTAGATAAAAAACATATCAAGTATTATTCATGTATAAGTAATATAGATAATATGTATTTCCTACAAACAAAAGAATATGATAATGAAAATGATAACTCAAATGTCATTTATACAGAACTAAATGGTTATAAGTTTATGTTTATGGGAGATGCATCTACTACTACTGAAAAAGAAATATTAAATAAATATAATTTACTTGATATAGATGTCTTAAAAGTAGGGCATCATGGATCAAAGACAAGCAGTGGGAAAGAGTTTATAGATGGAACAAATCCTAAATATTCAATAATTAGTGTTGGCAAAAATAATAGATATGGGCATCCAAATAAAGAAGTATTAGATAACTTAAGTAATTCAAAAATATATAGAACAGATCAAGATGGAAGTATTATGTTTAAAATAAAAAATAATAAATTAAAAATTGAAACTTGTAGTCCATAGGAAGGAGAATGCAAAAATGAATGAAATAACAGCAATTAAAGACGATGAAATTAATAAATTATATGATGAAATAAAATGCTTAATAGATCAAAGTAAAAATAAAATATATAAAACAGTGAATACTGAAATGATTAATTTATATTGGAATATAGGAAAAATAATTGTTGAAAAGCAAAACGGACAAGATAGAGCAAAATATGGAGATTATCTTATTGAAAATTTATCAAATCAATTAACTAATGGATTTGGAAAAGGCTTTTCAACAAGAAATTTAAAGAGAATGAGAAAACTATATTTATATTATCCAAAAAGGACAACATTGTTGTCCCAATTGACATGGTCTCATTATTTAGAGTTAATTAAGATAGATGATGAGAAAAAAAGAAATTTTTATATGAATGAATGTATTAATTCAAATTGGGATGTAAGAGAACTTCAAAGGCAAAGAACAACTCTATTATATGAAAGAATAGCAACTTCTAAAGATAAATCAAAAATATCAGAGTTATCTACGAAAGGTAATAGCATTTACGAAAGCAAAGATATTATTAAAGATCCTTTTGTATTAGAATTTTTAGATATTAAAGATAATACTAATTATTTAGAAAGTGATTTAGAGAAAAACATATTAGAGCATTTAAAAGAATTTTTACTTGAACTTGGTAAAGGTTTTACATTTGTAGGTAACCAAGTAAGAATTACAATAGATACTGAACATTTTTATTCGGATTTAGTATTTTATAATAGAATACTTAATTGCTTTGTGATTATAGATTTAAAGATAGGAAAAGTAACTCATAAAGATATTGGGCAAATGCAAATGTATGTTAATTATTATGATAGAGAAATAAAAAAAGCAACTGAAAATAAAACGATAGGCATTTTACTTTCTACAGATAAAAATGAAACAGTTGTTAAATATACTTTGCCAGAAGATAATAAAACTATATTTTCTTCAGAATTTAGATTGACGATACCAAGTGAAAAAGAATTTGTTAATGTTATTGAAACTGAAAAGAAAAATATGGAATTAATATGATATAATTAACATTGGAAGTGATTTTATGAAACAAGAAATATTGGATTTATATGATGAAAACTTTAATAAACTTGATAAAACAATTATAAGAAGAGTAGATGATATTCCAAATGGTGCAAATATTATGCAATCTTATATATTAATAAAAAATGAAGATAAATATTTACTTGAGCAAGCTACCGAAAGAAATAATTATAAATGGGCAATTCCTGGTGGACATGTACTAGTGGAGAAACTCCAGAAGAAGCATTGAAAAGAGAGTTGCATGAAGAATTAGGGTTAAGCAATTTAGATTATAAAAAACTTGCTACAATAAAATTTCCATATAATAGTTATATATTTAATATTTTTTACTCAGAAACGGTAGTTGATATTGATTCATTAGTTTTCCAACCGGATGAAGTGACTCAAGTAAAATGGTATAGTAAAGAAGAAATATTAGAATTGATTGATAATAATTTAGTACCAAGAGGTTATGCTTATATATTAAAAAATTATATGAAATAATGCGAAAGCATTATTTTTGTTTTATATAAATTCGTGTGCGTAACCGATAATCATCACATGAAGACTTTGATCAAATGATTTAAATAGTTGTCTTTTGACAATTTAGGCTATTCATGATAAAATTTATTCATATTTAACAAGGAAGTTATCCAAGTAGTTATTTTGAAACTCTTTACAGGAAATTGTGGTCACCGACTGAGAGCTACTTAAGAAAGGCAAAATAATGAATTTCAATAATGGAGTTAAATCGTGTTAGAGCGTTAATCTATAATAAGGTAGTATATAATACTATAAAAAAAGGTGGTACCACGACTAGTTCGTCCTTTGGGATGAATTAGTCTTTTTTATTTTATGGCTTTATAACTTAATAGGAAAAGTAATGATGTTTATTGGTTCGAATCCAATTAAAGCCACTTAAAATCTAGAAGGAGGAACAATTATGAGTAAAGTTAATTATTCTGTATTATATAAAGCATTGACACAAATAATTGTGCCTGCTTTATCCTTTATGTTTTTCCCTTCGGGGAATTTGTAATTATTTTTACACTTTAGAAGTGTAGTTTTAACAATGAAAAAAATATAAAGGAGAATAGAAAGAAATGAAAGATATGATGAATTATCTATCTTTAGATGATGTCATGGTTTTAAGAATAGGTAAAAATGATTCTTATATGGTAACCATTTCAGGTGAAGAAGATAGATATTTAATAAAAAATGGACAAAAAGAAATATCCATTATTGAAGAATGTTTAAAAAATAATATTGAATTAGAAAGAAAATCAATTAAAGATTACATGCCCTCAGATTATATAGAAATATATAAAGAATTATTAGTACAAGGTAAATATAATTATTGTTTAGATATGTTAAAAGGAATAGAAAACTATATAAATAATATTTATAAAGAAGGAAAAGAATTATTACTAATAAGAAGAAAGGGGGTATAAAGATGAAACATTTAACTAAAGAAGAATTAAAAAGAGATTTAGAGACAAGAGATTTATCTGATGTTAATCAAGGAAAACACTGTATGCAATTAATCATGAATGAGGTTCTTGATGCATTAAGTGATTATTGGAATTGTCCTGTAACAGTTTATAGGGAAGATCCAATAGTAACTGTAGAAGATAACTATGATAAACTTGGTATAGATAAAGAAAGTGTATTAAGAAGTGAAGTATATACTAGATATGTAGATGATAATCATGTATTAAGAACCATGGCTTCAGTCATGGTACCTAGAGGATTACAATCAATAAAAGATGATATAAAACCAAATCGTTTACTTGCATGTGTTGGTCTAGTGTATAGAAGAGATCAAATAGATAGAATCCACAATGGTATTCACCATCAAATGGATTTATGGTATACAACTGAAAAGCCAGTAACTGAACAAGATATGCAAGATATGATAAATATAATTGTTAAAGTTATAACAGGAAAAGATAATTCAGAATATATAACAATACCTAAAATACATCCATATACATTAGATGGAAGAGAAATAGATATCATGGTTGATGGTAAACCACTTGAAATATTAGAATGTGGTTTAACTAATCCAAAGATATTAGAAGAAAATGGATGTAAGGGTAAATATGGTTTAGCTCTAGGTTTAGGGTTAGAACGTATTTTAATGATTAGAAAAGGAATAAAAGATATTAGATTACTTAGATCAACTAATGAAAAAGTTCTATGCCAAATGAATGATTTAGAACCATATAAAGAAGTATCATGTATGCCACCTGTAATAAGAGATATCTCGGTTGTGGTTGATAAAAACTTAGATGTTGAATTGTTAGGTGATATGGTTAAAGAATCTGGTGTAGATACTCATATTATAGAAGAAGTAAGTATTTTATCTGAAACATCATATGAAGATTTACCTGATAAAGCAAGAGAACGATTAGGTATTGAAGAACATGAAAAGAATATATTAGTAAGAATTGTACTAAGAAGTTTAGAAAGAACTTTAACTAATGAGGAATGTAATAACTATAGAGATATTATTTATAAACATATATCTACTAAAGAAGGATATTTAAATCAAATTAAGAAAGAGAACTAAATTATATGTTCTTTTTCTTTTTTTTTAATATATAATAATAAAAAAGGAGAGATATAAAATGGAATATGAAATTATAGGTGGAAGTTTTCCAATCGTAGAATGTACTTTGAAGAAAGGTGAAGCTATGATTACTCAAAGTGGATCAATGGCATGGATGGATCCAACAATTACAATGGAAACATCATCAAATGGAGGATTAGGTAAAGTAGTTGGTAGATTATTTACTAATGAAAAACTATTTCAAAATATATATACATCTACAGCAGATGGATCAAAGGTAGCATTTGGTACAAGTGTACCTGGAAGTATCATGGCAATTAAGTTAACTCAAGGTCAATCAGTTATTTGTCAAAAATCTGCTTTCTTAGCGTCATATGGTAACATTGAATTATCAACATTCTTTAATAAGAAGATAGGTGTAGGTATATTTGGTGGAGAAGGTTTCATCATGCAAAAGTTATCTGGTGAAGGAACAGTATTTATTGAAATAGATGGTGCTAATAAAGAATTTATCTTAAAAGAAGGAGAACAACTTATTTTAAGTACAGGATATCTTGTTTCAATGGATGAAACTTGTTCAATAGATGTACAAACAGTTAAAGGATTAAAAAACATATTACTAGGTGGAGAAGGTATATTTAATACAGTAATAACTGGTCCAGGAAGAGTAATAGCTCAAACAATGCCACTTCCAAGACTTGCTAATTCTTTAGTACCATTCTTACCACAAAAAATAAATACATCATCAAGTTCGGGCAATAATGCTATTGACGCAGGAATATCTGTTTTTAAGTTTTTAAATAAATAACAATAGATATTTGATAACAATTTACATATATGATAGTATATATATCTATAAAAAAGGGGATATATATATGAAATTAGGTAAAATATCAATCTCAAGTATAAAAGATATATCATTAGTAAAAAAAGCTATTAATTATAATACATGGTTATTATGTGGAAATAATCCGAAAAAACAAGCATTATTTAAAAAAATATTATTAAAAAAATGTAATAGTATAACTGTTGTTCCTTCAGATACTTTATTACACGGAAGTAATGGCGTACGAGGATATTGTTGTGCAGATGCAGATCAAAATTTTGATGTTGTATTTTGGGGGAATCAAGGAAGTCCAAATGAAAAAGGTACAATTCACACAGCTGTTCATGAAATGTGTCATGCAGTTCAACATGTTGCATCATACATACTTAAAAATCCAGGTGATGATTACGTTTTTGGTAATCATGTCATGTCAACTCATGGTTCAACCATAATTGAAAAAAGTGGTAATGATCGTTTTTCTGATGCATATGGTACTTTCTTTTGTGAAACTATTACTGATATATTAACAAATGTAGAATTATTTTATTTAGATAAAAAATTTATAGATAGACGTATTAATGCAGATAATATTTTAAAATATAATTATTCTATATTAGATGGAAGTAACATGCAAAAGTTTGGTTATACAATTTATTTATCTATTGCTAGACTTGCAATTGCGGCATTTTCAAATGTAGGAAGTGTATCTTATGATAAAATAATACAAAATGGAGAGAGTATTATCTTAGCTAAAAATACACGTAATGAACCAGTTAATGATTTATTATATGGAATTATGTGTAATGCTTTATATATAGAAAACGCATATGATAAATATATGGGCAACAATGCATATTATAAACTATGTAAGAAACTTGATTATATGTTAAATCATCCATTAAAAAATGCTGATGTTAAAGAAGTTATGTGTGAATTAGCAGTATTTCAAAACAAAAAAGTTAATGATTTATTAGCTCGTAATGTTATAACTCAAAAAGAAGCAACATTCATGATTAATGATTTTAATCTAGTATTTAATAATCTTCAATGTGAATATGATGCATATCTAACAACCAAAGACATGAAAAAGATAGTAAAAAGTAGTAATAAAGCAAGTTAGAAGTTGATTTTTATAAACTTTTGCTATATACTTTATAAGTAAGTTTTAACTTAGTTTAAATCTTCTCCGGATTTATACTCAGTTTTAACCGTTTATATTTGAAAAGGAGGAATATAAGATGGCTGTAACTAAGGAAAGAAAAGCTGAATTAGTTAAAGAATTTGGTAAATCTGAAAAGAATTCAGGAGCTACTGAAGTTCAAATTGCAATTCTTACTGAAGAAATCAATGAATTAACTGAACACTTAAAAGTTCATATTCATGACTTCCATTCAAAAAGAGGTTTACTAATGAAAGTTGGTAAAAGAAGAAAACTTCTTGATTACCTAAAAGCTAACGATGTAGTATCATATCGTGAAACTATTAAAAAATTGAATATTAGAAAGTAGGCACTTATTTTTTAGTGTCTTTTTCTTTTTAATAAAAAATAAGGAAGGTGAAAAAATGAAAAAAGTATTTGAATTAGATTTCAGAGGAAGAAAACTTGTTGTAGAACAAGGAGAGTATGCTAAACAAGCACACGGAGCAGTACTTGTTAGATATGGAGATACAGTTATTTTATCTACAGTTGTTGTAGGTAAAGATGCAAATATCTTATCTGATTTCTTCCCATTAATGGTTTTATACCAAGAAAAATTATATGCAGTAGGTAAAATTCCTGGAGGATTTATTAAAAGAGAAGGTAGACCTACTGATGCTGCAACACTTGCTGCACGTATGATTGATAGACCTATGAGACCAATGTTCCCAGAAAACTTCAGAAATGAAGTTCAAGTAGTTAATACAGTATTATCTGTTGATACAAATAATTCTCCTGAATTAACTGCTATGTTTGGATCATCTCTATGTACATCAATTTCAAAGATTCCATTTGATGGACCAATCGCTGGTGTTAAAGTAGGTAGAGTAAATGGAGAATTTATTATTAACCCAACTCCTGCTGAATTAGAATTATCTGATATTGATTTAACAGTAGCTGGTACTAAAAAAGCTATTAACATGGTTGAAGCAGGAGCTAAAGAAGTATCTGAAGAAGATATGTTAGAAGCTTTAATGTTTGGTCATGAAGCAATCAAGGAATTATGTGAATTCCAAGAAAAGATTATTGCTGAAATTGGACTTCCTAAGATGGAATATGAACACTTAGATATTGAAGATGAATTAAAAGAAGAAATTAAAGCATTAGCTGAAGATAGATTAGATAAGGCTTTAAGAATTAAAGTTAAACTTGAAAGATATGAAGCAATTGATACAATCAAAGAAGAAATCGTTGCTAAATATGAAGAAGAAAATAAAGATTTAGAAAAAGAAGATTTAACTGTATTAATTACTAAAGTTAAACTTGCTTTAGAAGAAATTGAATATGATTTATTTAGAGGAATTACAGTTAATGAACATTTAAGAGCTGACGGAAGAAAGATGGATGAAATTAGACCACTTTCAACTGAAATTGATATTTTACCTAGAACTCATGGTTCAGCTGTATTTACAAGAGGTGAAACTCAAGCACTTGCAATTACAACATTAGGTGCATTAAATGAATATCAAGCATTAGATGGTTTATCATTAGAAGCTGAAAAGCATTTCATGTTACATTACAATTTCCCTCAATTCTCAGTTGGTGAAACTGGTAGATACGGATCACCTGGAAGAAGAGAAATTGGACATGGTGCTTTAGGTGAAAGATGTTTAAAACAAGTTATGCCATCTGAAGAAGAATTCCCATATACAGTTAGAGTTGTATCAGAAATTCTTGAATCAAACGGATCATCATCACAAGCTACTATTTGTGCTGGATGTATGTCATTGATGACTGCAGGTGTTCCAATTAAAGCTCCAGTTGCAGGTATTGCAATGGGATTAATTACATCTAAAGATGAATCTGAATATGAAATTTTAACAGATATCCAAGGTATGGAAGACCACTTAGGAGACATGGACTTCAAAGTTGGTGGTACTAGAGAAGGTATTTGTTCATTACAAATGGATATTAAGATTAAAGGTATAACTAAAGATATTCTACAAAAAGCATTAGCTCAAGCTAAAAAAGCTAGATTTGAAATCTTAGATGTTATGGAAAAATGTATTCCAGAACCTAGAAAAGAAGTTTCTCAATATGCTCCTAAACTTGAAACATTCATGATTAATCCAGATAAGATTAAAGATGTTATCGGTAAAGGTGGAGAAATGATTACTAAGATTATATGTGAATCTTCAAATGTTGAAACTGTACAAGATTTAAATGCAGTTAAGATTGATGTTGAAGAAAACGGACAAGTAATTATTTATCATACAGATAGAGAAGTTATTAATAAAGCTGCTCAAATGATTAAAGACATCGTTAGAGAAGTTGAAACTGGAGAAAAATATACTGCTAAAGTAGTTAAAGTTGAAGACTTTGGATGCTTTGTTGAATTATGGCCTGGATGTGAAGGATTAGTTCACGTATCTCAACTTGCTCATGAAAGAGTTGAAAAACCAAGTGATTTAGTTCAAGTTGGTGATGAAATTATCGTTGTATCATTAGGATATGATAACAAAGGTAGATTAAACCTTTCTAGAAAAGCTGCTCTTCCTAAACCAAAGAAAAAAGAAGATAAGGAAGAAGACAAAAAGGCTGAAAAAGAAGAAAAAACTGAAGAAGAATAGTTAACATTTAACTATTCTTTTTTTGTGTTAAGTAAATAAAAATATATAGATTATTGTTAAATAATGTGATATTATTTATTTAATAATAGAGGAGAGTGTTTATGAAAAATATAAAAAGATTATTAGCAATTGCTATATTAACTATTATTTCAGTACCAGCAGTTGTTAATGCATACTCAGTTCATAGTATTGGAGATTACGTTAACTTTTATGTAAGCGAAGAAGAAAAAAATGCAGGTATTTCTGATAGTCAAGCTAAAGGTATTACAGGTTTTGTATTAACAAATACAGATGGATCTAGTGAAAAATATATTAAAACAGCATTAATGGGTATGACAGTTCCTGATACGGATTCATATATTAATCCAGATCAAGCAGGATATGATTTACCTCAATTACAAAGTATGTTTCAACAAGGATTTAAATCAATTGCAACTAATAAAAATACAGGTGAACCATATTTAGGAGATTTTAGTCAAGCAACTGATACTTCAAAAGGAATAGACTTATTATCTAAAGCTGATATCATGACTATGTTTGAATTAGAAGGTACATGTGATGCAGGTTGTAATTTAACAATTGAAAATCACAAAGGAACATGGGGAATGTTTGGTAGTACACTTGCTGGATTGCATGATGCAAACATAAATACTACTGGAGATGATTTTAAATATATTGCATTAAAAGAAACTGAAGGAAACACTGCTTGGGTTATTGAATTAAGTTATACAACAAATTCATATGGATCCTCAGAAATAGCAGGTGCTGTATTAAAGAAAGCATCATTTAATGATATCGGAAGCAAATCTTTCTTTATTCCAGTATTATATATGAACAAAGAAATGGAATGTCATGAACAAGAATATAAATCAATGTGTTTTGATTGTTCAGGAACATATAAATGGCTAATGGAAGGAAGTTCTGAAGCATCAGCTTGTACTGCTGTTCCAGGAAAAACTTCTGAAGCTGAATGTAAAAATGAAGCTTGTTATGATTGTAATGGTGAATATAAATGGTTCGCTGTTGGTCAACAAGGTGCTGAATGTGAATTAATTAAATCAATCAATGTAAAAAGCAAATGTGCTAAAACTCCAAAAACTGGTGTAGAAGATTATGTATTAGAATTCTTAATCATCGTATCAGTTGCAGCATTAGTATTATTTGTAGTAAGAAAGAACGATTTATTTAAGACAATTTAATAAATGAATAAACTACTAGTTATCTAGTAGTTTTTTTATGTGTATTTACTTATGTCTAATAAATATGGTATAATATATATTACCATAGAGAGAGTAGTGAATATAAGTGGGAAAAAAATATAGAAAAGAAATAGTAATAACAGCTATTACTATATTTATATGTGTTTTTTCAGTTATACTAATTAAAAATTTATGCTTCAAGAATATAAACGCTGGAAAACCAATTGAAGAGATAGTAAATCATTATAAACAAGATAAAGCATCTCCAACTATTGTGCAAGCTACAACTAGAGAATTAACAACAACTATAACTAAAGAATTAGAAATAACAAAAGAGGATGATGAAGTATTTACTGAAGAAGAGGTTTTAGTTGGACCTGTTCCATATGAAATACCACCAGAAATAGAAGATGATGGCTCGATTATATATGATGGTTTAACTATTACAGAGTTAACAGATAAATTAAATAGATCATTAAATTCATATATGAAGAATACAGGTTATTTCTTTGCTGATTATACAAGAAAAACAGGTTTAGATCCTTATCTAGCAGTTTCAATTGTATTATTAGAATCAGGATGTAAGTGGAGTTGTTCATATTTAACAGTTAAATGTAATAACATAGGTGGATTAAAAGGTAGTCCATCTTGTAATGGAGGATCATATAGAAGATATGATACTTTAGAAGAAGGTATTCATGGATATTTAGATATTATTTATAATAATTACTATCTAAAAGGAATGAAGACAGCTGAACAAATGGCTTCTACATATGCAGAGTCATCAACATGGTCTGAAAAAGTAAATAATTATATTAATGAAATAAAGTCAAAATAGACTTTATTTTTTTATATAATATGTGTTAATATATATATAGTAGGTGAAGAATATGAAGATGGGTATAATTGCACCAGATGGTACATTTAAAGAAATGCCAATTTATAAGATTGGTGAAATGGCTAGTCAAGCTGCAACAGTAGCTGAAAAGAATAAGGATTATAAAGCTAAATTAGCAGAATATAGAAGGGATATTACTAGATTTAATCCGGAAATTGAATTCATTATTAATGAATTAGGTTTTATGATTTATGATCCACTTTTAAAAGGTAAAGATGAAGTATTATTCTCTAATGGAGAAAGACATTTTATCGCATCAACTGCCTTTGTTCAAAAAGAAGGATTTGATAGAAAATCTATTAAAAGTGAAGCTGGTTTTCCAATATTAACTGATGCTAATATGCATTATTCAAATGTGCTAGATGAAAATAAAATGATTAAAGGAATAATTGATGAAAGAGGGTATTTAGATTTTACTCCAGTAAAAAAACTAAATGCTTTAGCTGAAATTATTTTAATGGATAAATTATTTACTGATGTATTTATTGCTGAAGATTACATGAATAATAAAGATAAATATAAAAATGCATTAGATTATGTAACAAGTAAAGATAATACATTAGCAATAAGAAAAGAAGAAGATGGTAAGTATAATCTTCAATATGTATCTGATAACAATGAAGTTATCTCATCATTCTTAAAAAGATTAGAGGATGAAGGCAAGATAAGTGATCAAGAACTTGTAGTTCAAGCAGATACTTCATTAATGTAATAAAAACTTCAGTTAATCTGAAGTTTTTTTATGCAATAAAACAAATAAAAACTGAAGTTTCCTTCAGTAATATTAAGCATTCTTTTCTAATGTCTTCCATTCTTTATTTGTTAAAGTAATTTTAACACCGTTAACTTTTTTAGTTTGTAAATTTAAGTTTTGTCTTCTTTTTGTAGCATTACAAGCATGTGATCTGTAATTGCCAGTTAAAGGTTTTCTTGCTGTTAATTTAACTGCCATAATCTTCCCTCCTTAATTAATTCTTTTAGATTATATCAATTATAATTCTTTTAGTCAACATTTTTCGCCTTTATTTTGCTTCTTTTAAGGGCTCTGTTGATATATTTTTTAGCTTTTTTAGACTCTGTAGTTTCTAATATTTGATCTTTTAGGTATTCATAATCTTTCATATAGTAATCTGGATTAACTGATGAGTTAACACAAGCTTTAATGAATAATTCCTTTAATTCTAATTGGAATACATCTTCTAAGTCTTCAGTTTTTTCATCATCAAGTTCAGCCATCTCACTGAAAATACCAGTTATTCTATTTTTTTGGAAATCCATATATGTTTCTTCATATCCAATTGGATCATTTGCTCTTAGAAGAGAAATAGTAGTTAATTCTTCTATATTTTCAGTATAATTCTTTTGATTTACTAAGAAATCACTTTCTAAATATGGTAATACATATATTAATTTATACTTAAAATCTATATATTTATTTCTTAATTCTTTATTTCTAGTTTTCTTTATTTTATCTTCAATTAATTGAGCAAAGCACTTATATGTGATTTTATGAGATAAATACATAAAGTCATTTTGTATTGATGCTTCTTTAATAACATCATCAGTTCTCATGATTTCTTGTTTAGTGATGTTTCCATCATCATCAAATGCATCAACAAAGAAATTATTAGTATTGATATTTTTATTCTCTTTAGAAGCTTTTAATGTAGTAAAGAAGAACATTCTTAATATTTCAACATTTTCTTTACTAGAATTAAAATAATCTAAATCTAAATACCATCTATGTATAACATAGTTACTGAATTCATCTACATCGAAGAAATCTACATCTATAAAACTATCAACATATTTCATGTTATATTCTCTTACTAATTCAATATATTTAAGAATTTCTTTATATTCATTAGTATTCTTCTTACCATTTTTTTCTAGTTCACTTAATTTTTCATATAATTTATATATATTTTTATTAAGTGTAGTTATTTCAGATATTTTAACTGTATCAAATTCCATGTTTCATTCCACCTTCAGGTTCATAGAAGTCTTTTAAATCAAAATAATTTTGAATAAAAACATCTCTCATCATTTTTTTAGTTAATGAATTGTTGACTTGTTTTTCATTCATTATTTTATCATAGTCACTTAGTTCTTCAAGATTATTTAGACCTATTAATAAACTTCTTAAATATAATTTAACACAGATTGCTTTAGCATATGTTTTTTCATCGTGTAAATCAGAGTTAGTGAAGTTAGATAAAATATCTATACAAGAACGTATATTTTTATCTAATAATCCTCTTTGATAGTAATCAATTTCATGCTGTGGTTGATGAATAGGCTTTGTATATAATTCGTTATTGTGGTAAATGAATTTTAAGTTTTTACATATATTAGTTAATTCATTTAATACATTTTTTGTATGTTTTTCTTCGTTTATTTCACCAATTAATAATTTATAAAATATATTAAAAATTGTGACATCAAAGGATGTTTCCATATAATACATATCATCATATGCATTAACTAATAAAGACGCAAAAAAATTAGGTGTATTTTTACTTAATAGATGTAATCTATTAAATAAAGTTAGAGCTAATCTTTTACTAATTACATTTTTTCTATCACAAAACAACATATTAGTTAGCGTATTATTATATTCAGCAACTGAATTACCATCTTCAACTAATTTATCACATAAATATTGTATTTGTTTTATGTTTAAATCATTTATTGATTTTATTTCACCAATAAATTCTGTTTCATACATATAACCAGTTACTTCTAATAAATAATCATATAATTCATCTAAACTCATAAGCAATCCCTCTTTATTGATTTTATATAATATAATTATATTGATAAATTGTCAACAAACTAAATCTTATTGTATAATGGTTTTAGGAGGATATCTATGTATACACCAATAGGCATTAAAACTGAATATTCCTTACTAGAAAGTCTTATAAAGATAAAAGACTTAGTTTTATATGCTAAAAAACTAGATATCAAATCACTTGGAATATTAGATAATAACTTATCGGGATCACATAAATTTTATTTAGAATGTATTTCTAATGATATTAAACCTATAATCGGATATGATTTAGTAATAGATAATTATAGATTATTCTTATATGCTAAAAACTATGAAGGATTAAAAAATTTATTTAAAATAAGTTATGATCTTACTAATAAAGTATTATCTATAAATGATTTAAATAACTATAAGGATAATGTTATATGCGTATTACCATATGAGAGTAAAGATATATATGAAACTATAAAAAATATATTTGAACATGTATTTTTATCTTATAAAACAGTAGATGAATATAAAAATATATCTTTAATAACAGATAATAATATATATTTAAATGATATAAGATGCTTAAGTGTAGAATCATCTAAGTATTTAAATTATTTAACATTAATTAAAGATAATAAAAAAATAGGTGAATTAGAATTTGCTGATTATTCTAAAAATGTATTAACAAAGGAAGAATATGATACATCTAAACTAGTTGATTTAATAAATATAGAATATCCTAAAGATAAAAGATATATACCTAGATTTGATGATAGTAAAGATTCTAAAGAATATTTAAATGAACTTGCTAACAAAGGTTTATCTAAAAGATTAAATGGAGAAGTATCTAAGGAATATCAAGATAGATTAAACTATGAATTAAAAGTTATATCTGATATGGGATTTCAAGATTATTTCTTAATAGTATTTGACTATGTTAGATATGCAATAAAGAATAATATATATGTAGGAGCAGGGCGTGGATCTGCAGTTGGTTCATTGGTTGCATATTCACTTGGTATAACTTCAATTGATCCTTTGAAATATAATTTAATATTTGAACGTTTCTTAAATCCAAATCGTGTAACTATGCCTGATATTGATATAGACTTTGAAGCAAGTAGAAGAGAAGAAGTTATTGAATATGTTAAAAATAAATATGGAAATACTCATGTATCTAAGGTAATTGCATATGGTACATTTGCACCTAGGGAAGTAATTAGAACAGTAGGTAAATTATTAGATATAGATGAAAGAGAAATATCAGATTTATCAAAAGCATTAAATCCTAAATTAAGTTTAAAAGAAAACTTAACAGATGAAGTTAAAAATATATTAAAGAATTATCCTAGTTTAAATAAGGTATATAAAGAATCATTTTATTTAGAAGGATTAAAAAAACATATACTTGCACATGCTGCAGGCGTGGTTATATGTTCAAATGAATTATTTGATGTATTACCTGTAATAAAGACAAATGATGATATCTTAACAGCATATGATAAAGATGAATTAGAAGATATGGGTCTATTGAAAATGGACTTCTTATCAGTAGATAATTTAACTGTAATAACTAATACAATTAAATCTATTGAAGAATCTTCTAATAAAAAGATTAATATTAATCAAGTACCTTTAGATGATAATAAAGTATATGAATTATTTGCTAAAGGAGATACCATTGGTATATTTCAATTTGAATCTAAAGGTATTAGAAATTTCTTAACTAAATTAAAACCAAATGAATTTAATGATTTAATCATGGCAAATGCCATGTATAGACCAGGTCCAATGGATAATATAGATACATATGTAGCTAGAAAACATGGAAAAGATAAAATAACTTATCCAGATGAATCATTAAAAGATATATTAGAAAGTACATATGGAATATTAGTATATCAAGAACAAGTCATGCAAATACTTGTAAAGATGGCTGGATATAATTTCTCAGAAGCTGATCTTATAAGAAGAGCAATAAGTAAAAAAAATTTAGATAAAATTGAAAAAGAGAAAGAAACATTTATTAATAATTCAATTAAAAATGGATATGATAAAGATACTGCTACTAAAGTATATGAATCTATTGTTAAATTTGGAGACTATGGATTTAATAAATCACATGCAGTAGGTTATTCATTTATTGCATATCAAATGGCATATTTAAAAGTTCATTTTTCTCCTTACTTTTATGTTAATTTACTTGAAAATGAAACAGGTGAAAAACTAAAAGAATATATAGATGAAGCTAAAAGAAGTGGAATTAAATTAATGAAACCATCTATTAACTTATCAAATAAAACTTATGAAGTTGAAGATGGAGGAATAAGACTTCCATTTAAAATAATTAAAAATGTAGGTATGCAAACTATAGAATCTATTCTAAATGAAAGAGAATCTGGTGAATTTAAAGACTTCTTTGATTTCATGGCTAGATGCTATAACAAGACAATTAATAAAAAAACATTAGAATCATTAATACTATCTGGAGTATTTGATGAATTTAAAATAAGTAGAAGTACTTTAATAAATAATATAGATACTATCATCAACTATGGAGAATTAATTAAAGATTTAGATTCATCATTAGTAAGTGAACCTGTATTAAAAGAAGTAAATGAATATACAGATATTGAACTAATGAAATATGAAATAGAATATCTTGGATTCTATGTATCTAATCATCCATCTAATAAATATCCTAAGATGGTTAAATCAATTAATTTACCAAATAACTTTGATAAGATAGTTGAATGTGTTGTTTTAGTTGATAGAATTAAAACATTAAAGACTAAAACAGGCGAAGATATGGCATTTATCGATGGTTCAGATGAAACAGGTTCAATTGATTTTGTAGCTTTCCCTAAGACTATGAAGTTCCTTAATGATATAAAACAAGGTGACTTAGTTAAATTTAAAGGTAAAGTTGAAAGAAGAAATGATAAATATCAAATAGTTATTTATTTCGTAGATAAATATAGTTAGAAATAACTATATTTTTTCTTGTTTTAGAAGTGTTTATTTGATAGTATATTTATTTGAAGTAAATAGGTGATATATATGCATGATGTATTAAAACAATACCAATCATATTTAGGAGAGGTTCCTGAATTTTTAAATAAATATTTAACTCTTGATATCATGAAAAGATTAAAAGATATTTCATTCTTCTGTGGAATGGATAGGGCATCTAAACATGTTTATGATTTTAAATTCTATATATCAAGATATGATCATTCATTAAATGTTGCACTTATAACATGGAAGTTAACTCAAGATAAAACTGCAACACTTGCAGCTTTATTCCATGATATATCAACACCTGTGTTTTCACATGTAATTGACTTTATGAATGGTGATTTAATAAATCAAGAAAGTACTGAAGAAAAAACAGATGAAATATTATCTTCATCTGATAAACTAAAAGACTATCTTGAAATAGATGGAGTATCAATTGAAGAAGTAATAGATTTTAAAAGACATACAGCAGTTGATCTTGAAAGACCACATCTATGTGCGGATAGACTAGATGGAACTATATTAACTGGTTTATCTTGGGGAAATCTTTTAACATTAGAGGATGCAAAGAAAGTAATTGATTCAACTGTTCTTGCATTAAATGCAAATGGACAAGATGAAATAGCTGTAACTAATCAAGAAGCATATAAAATATTAATAAAAACAAATGATGAACAAAATGAATTAGTACATAAAGATATATATATGATGGAATTACTAGCATCTATAGTTAAATCATGTATTAGTTTAGGTATAGTTGACTATGAATCTTTATACCATATAACAGAAAAAGAAATGTTTGAAATAATTGAAGATAACTTAGATTTAGATGTTAAATTAAGAGAAAAGTATTATATATATAGAAATATTGAAAGACTACCTTTAGTAAATAAGGAAATAAAAGAAAAGAAATTAAACCCATTGGTCGTAAATGATGAAAAAATAAAAATATATGATATGAGTGTATGATATAATAGTATTAGGTGAATAAATATGGGTGAAAAAGCTAAGAAGGCAATTTTTTATATTATTATTGGAATACTTCTAATGTTAATAGGTGGAGTAGCCGTAGCAATGTATTTTTATATAAAAAGTGAAGATGACACAATTGACTATGAATATTCAAGTGATAAATATACTTCAGTTGTTACATCATCTACAACTATAGAAGAATCTAGTACTGAATCAACTTCAACTGAAACAACAAGTGTTGTAAGTGATTCAACTAGCACAACTACTGCAGTAACTACTTCACAAGTAACTGAAACAACTAAGAAAACAAATGCAACTAAATCAACCGGTGGAACTAAAAAGACATCAGTTAGTTCATATTCAACTGAATGGAGTACATCATGGAGTTCTTCTTATAGTACATCATGGACAATGTCTAGTTTAACTATTCCTCCATCAACAACAACTACAAGAGAAACAGTTGTAAGCATTTCAACATATCCAAATGCTGATTCTAATTGGGAATGGGATATATTAGATTATGTTAATGCTGAAAGAAGAAAAAGAGGATTAAATGATTTAGGTATGGTTGCTGAATTTAGAACAATTGCTGAAAAAGCTGCCGATAAATGGGATGGACAAGGTCCTCCACCTACAGATATACTTGGAAATCATGCTTGGTATGTTAAATCATCAAATGGAACTGGATATGATTCATCATACTTTGCTAAAAAATTAATCGAGGCTGTGCCATCAATAACTACAAACTCAAAGATTTATTATCTAGGTGTTGGTGTAATAAGAAAATCCGGATTAAATAAGGTGGCAGTAATATACGAATAGGAGGTTTTAACTATGTTTGAATACATGGGTGATAGATTATCGAATGCGATAAGAAATATAAAAGGAATGGGAAGAATAACTGAAGATAACATAGGTGATGCAATGCGTGAAATACGTACAGCACTTTTAGAAGCCGATGTTAACTATGAAGTTGTTAAAGAATTTACAAGAAATGTTAAAGAAAAAGCTTTAGGTTTAGAAGTATCTAAAACATTAAAGCCTGAAGAATTATTTATAAAATTAGTTAAAGATGAATTAGTAACACTTTTGGGTGGAGATTATGTAGAACTTGAAACAAATAAATATCCAACAATTATCATGATGGTTGGTCTTCAAGGTTCAGGTAAAACTACAACATCTGGAAAGATTGCTAATTTAGTTAGAAAGAAAAATAAGAAGAGACCCTTACTTGTAGCATGTGATATTTATAGACCAGCTGCAATAGATCAATTAAAAGAAATAGGTAAGAGTTTAGATATACCTGTATATGAAGAAGGAAAGAAAAATCCTAATGAAATTATTAAAGGTGCTTTAGCTTATGCTAAGGAAAACAAAAATGATTTTATCATCATAGATACAGCAGGTAGATTACAAATAGATGAAACATTGATGGATGAGTTAGTATCAATTCAAGATGAATTTAAACCACATGAAGTATTACTTGTAATTGATGCCATGATGGGTCAAGATGCTATTAATGTAATAAATGGATTTAATGATAAATTAAAACTAACAGGTGCAATTTTAACTAAGATGGATGGAAACACAAAAGGTGGTGTTGCTCTATCTGTAAGACACTTAACAAATGTACCAATTAAGTTTATCGGTGATTCAGAAAAACTTGATGGTTTATCAGAGTTTTATCCTGAACGTATGGCTGAGCGTATCTTAGATATGGGTGATATTTTATCTATAGCTGAGAAAGTTGAAAATGTTGTATCTGAAGATGATGCTAAAGACTTAGCTAAGAAGATGAGAAGTGGAAAATATGATTTAGAAGACTTCTTAACAAATATGAAACAAATTAGATCTTTAGGACCTCTTGAAAACATCTTAAAGATGTTACCAGGTGCAAGAAAGATGGGAATCAATAACATCAACATTGATCCTAAAGACATGGCTCATATTGAAGCTATAGTATTATCCATGACTCCTGAAGAAAGACACAATCCTGATATCTTAAAAGCACAAAGAAAGATAAGAATTGCTAAAGGATCAGGTAGAAGTGTAGAAGAAGTAAATAGATTATTAAAACAATTTGAAGACATGAAGAAAATGATGAAAAGCATGGCAAATGGAAATATGAAGATGCCATTTTAGGTGATAACATGAAGAATAGCAAATATATATTAGCAGGAAGCATATTAACATTTATTATTTTAATTATATTTGCATTTATAAATATAAATGATAGTAGAAAAGAAATAATATATGTTAAAGATTTAGAAAGTTATACTAAAACTATAACTGAATTCCAAAATAGAGTAGATAAGATAAAAAATGAAGAATGCAAACAATCAATTCAAAAGTATGCTGATAAAATAAATAAAACACACTTTGATAAAGATGTAACTGTAGAAGATTATTACAATGCTTATTATAAAGATGATAAAGATACTATTAAATTATATACTGATATAGAAAATATATGTGATTATCATGATGATAAAATATATGAAATTGTATTAGAAGCAAATATATTTCCAACAGAAATAAAGAATAAATATAATTTATCATATGAATTTTCCATAAATGATAAAATGAGTAGAAAATTAGTAAATATAAATCATGATAATTTAGGTACTTATTCAACTAAGATATTAGAATTAAAAGCATTAGATGAAATAATCAAAAAGGTGACTACAAAATGAAATTAGCTTATAAATTATTCTTTATTTTAAATACATTATTTACTTTATATATATTTGCAAATAACTTTATTCTTTATGAAACATCACCAGATAAAATATTTATATTTGTATTAATAGCATTAGTATTAATTGCTATTACAGTATATTATTTTATAAAAGATATTAAACCTAATAAATTTGATTATATATTCTCATCAATATATATATTATTTTTATTAGCATCAATGATAGTAATAATAAGTATTCAAAATAGTTTCACATATGCTAATACAATATGTTATTTTGATTCTTTATTATATATTCCATGTATTTTATATATTATATATGGATTAACTAGAAATAAAGATTAAA
>Ga0247610_10000450_pt1 | contig 58306 bp, 87 predicted proteins | sample 174DNAGHGhighgp2_FD_193483 | JGI IMG/M metagenome (GOLD analysis project Ga0247610, IMG submission 193483) | Sheep rumen microbial communities from Palmerston North, Manawatu-Wanganui, New Zealand - 1742 DNA GHGhigh gp2 | ecosystem: Host-associated > Mammals > Digestive system > Stomach > Rumen...
TTATTTTAAATTGTGGATCACTTGCAGGGGGTGGAGCTGTTAAGGGGTGGGGGTTTGATCCTAAAACCTCCCACCCCTGCAAGGGTTGAAGATTCAGGGGTTGAAGTTTCACAACTTGCAAGGGTTGAAGTTTCAAGGGTTGAAGTTTCACAACTTGCAAGGGTTGAAGTTTCAAGGGTTGAAGTTTCACAACTTGCAAGGGTTGAAGTTTCAAGGGTTGAAGTTTCACAACTTGCAAGGGTTGAAGTTTCAACCCCTGAATCATCACACCATAAAAAAAATATTAAACTTGATCCTAAACCCTTAGAAATTCACACCATAAAAAAAATAATATATGAAACTGCAAGGGGTAACCCCTTATAATAATATTATATTATACTCTCAGGACTTGAAACCATCACACCATAATATTATATTATACTCTCAGGACTTGAAACCATCACACCATAATATTATATTATACTCTCAGGACTTGAAACCATCACACCATTTAAACCCCTGACAGTTTCAGGGGTGGGAATCATCACACACTATAAAAAAATTATAAACTTGATCCTTAACCCTCACACCATTATATTATTAATTATGAATTGTAACCCCTGAGAGTTTCCACCCCTTGAAAACTGGAAACCTTACACCATAAACCGAAAGGTTTATATATTTGTAAATGTAAAGTATAACCATCAAAAGAATTATTATAAATTCTTTTGAGAGGTGGGAAATATTAAAACATTTCACACCTTGAAGTATTTTTTATTTTAACCAATTGGTTAAAACTTCAAAATCATAAATAAAAATCTTTCAAAATTTAACCGACTCTTTAAGGATTACACCACAAAGAGCATCAAGTTAAATTTATTTTGATGATTCCGAACTGCTAAGAGAATTATTTAAAAAATATTTGAAGTAGTAACGATAAAATTTAAATTTAATTTGATTTAATATTTTGAAAGTCTTATTAAAAAGAGCCTTTTTTAATAATCCGATTAATAACAAAATTAAAGAAAACTTAAACAATGATAATTATATTTAATCATTATTTGTTTTTTTAGATTAAAATAATTTAGTTTAAGCCAGTATAAAAAATTATTATTTATCGGATCAAATTAAAAAATTGTGATGACTTTTAATAAATTTCAAATTATCAATTAAAAAAATTTTATGGAGTTGTTAAAAAATGGAAATTATAACCGAAATCCACACCGATAATTTATTAAACATAATGAAAACTTATAATGGAAATGTTAAAACCTTTTGCGATGATATAGAATCCAATTATAAAATATTTGAGGATATTATTAATATTTTATTAAATTATGGATTTGATTTAACTTATTTATTAAGTGATATTCATGCAGGTGGAATATTAATTTTAGATGATTCCGATATTAAAGAGCTAAGCCTTAAAGATTTTAAAATATTTAAATTATCTAATAAAAAATATTTAGCTGTTGAATATTAATAAAATTTTTAACCCCCTGACAGTTTCAGGGGGTAACATATAAAGGAGTTGTTAAAAAATGTATTGTAAATTATTTAATAAACTTTTAGGGGTGGGAAACTTGAAACAAATTAATAATAATGTTATAAGTTACACCCCCAAAAATTCAAAATATATTTTAAATGACTTAGAATATATTAAACATTTTGTACTTGAAAACAATTTAAAATTAAATACTATTAAAAATGGAAATGAAATATATTTAATTCACTTCGGAGGATCAAACCATGAATAAAGCAGTAATAAAAAGAAGTTACCACGATAAAACAAAAAGAATTTTAAAAGAAATAAATTCTTATTTATATTCTAATAAGTGGGTAACTATTAAAATTTTAAGACACCAATTTATTATTATTCTTTCATATAATAGGGAGGAATTACAATTCCATTATTTATTCGATTCCGATTCCCTATCCGAAGTAATAACAGCCTTAACCCTTGCAAATAAAAATATAAATTATATTTTTTATGAAACAAATATTTAAACCCCTGCAAGGGTTTAAAATTTTTATGGAGTTGAAAACATGAAACCAATTTTAAAATTTATTAACTTAACATTAAATATTTTGATCCTTGAAATAATTTTAATTTTTTTAATTTAAACCACCCCCTCACACCATCACACCACTAATAAAATAAAATGGAGTTGTTAAACATGAAATATAAAATAAATAATCATGAAGTAATAGAAACCCCTTTAAGGGGTACATATAACAAAGCACGATTAATAGAATCTAAGAATTTAATAATATTATGCTCTTATGATTCTTTTATTGCTTTATACTGGAAACCATTAAATTTAATGATTGTAAATATTAACAAATATGAATATAACCGTACAACAAACACACACTATAAAATATTTGAAACCTTAACCCCTAATTATGACAAATTTAAAAAACTCCCAAACTTTAAAGGGGTAATATATTTAAAAGAATCTGAATTTATGGGAATCATAAACGATTTTATGAACTTCGGAAACCCTGAAGTAAAAATAGGAAACTTATATAAAAATTATAGCCTTGAAATTTCACACCTTGAAAGCCTTTTTAATAAAGGCTTTGATGACTTCAACAAAGAAAATTTAAAATACTGTTTTAATGGATTTATGACAATAGACAAACAAACCGAAACCCTAAAAACAAGAACTAAAAATATTTATTATATGGAGTTACCATCCGAATATTATAAACCAGTCATAAAAATAACCGAAACCCTAAACAACAAAGGGAAAATATTAAAATATGATTGTGAAGTGGTTTCTAAATTTAGTTTAAGTTTTAACAATTTCAAACCCTCAGAACTTAGGGGGGTTTAAAGTTGATCCTTAACCCCTGACAGTTTCAGGGGTGGGAATCATCAAACCATTTAAACCCCTGACAGTTTCAGGGGTTGAAACCATCACACACAATAAAAATTTTATGGAGTTGAAAACATGGAAACAATACACACCGACAACACACACCACCCACCATCCCACACTATAATATATAAAAATAATAATTTAAGAAATATTGATATATACACCAATATATTAAAAATTCATGTATATAATTATAAAGAACTTGAAAATATTAAATATTTCGATTGGTTAAGATATTTATATATAGATTCTGAATTAATGGAGGAATTAGAAACCATAATTAAAGAAAATCTAAATAATTATACTATTTTAAATAGTGTAACAGCTTATTTATTTAATTTACATATAAAACAAATGGCTATTTGTGAAAATAGAAACGATAAAGACACCATCCAATTTATTTTAAATCATAAGGGAGTAAATAATATAAAAATTACCCCCTTAACTCTTAGGAGGTGGGAGTAAATGGAGGAAATAAAAGAACTTGAAAGCCTATTATATGAAATCAATAATAATATTGATGACTGCATCGAAAATTTAATATTTTTATTGGAGCATCAGGAGTTAAAGGATATTAATTTATATAATATCTATTTGGAGCTTTCCGAACTATCCAATAATAAGCAAATGATAGAAAATAAATTATTTATTTTAAAACTAAATGAAATATAAACCTGATCCTTAACCCCTGACAGATTCAGGGGTTGAAACCATCACACCATTTAAACCCCTTGCAGATTCAAGGGTTGAAACCATCACACACAATAAAAAATTTATGGAGTTGTTAAACATGAAACAAAGTGTATTTAATCAGTATTTAATATTTAATAAATTTATCTATCCATTTTATACCAGTTTTAACACTGAATTTATAAAAAAGACTAAAACAAACCATTTTTATATTAATGGAGGAAACACCGAAAGAATCAAACAAAGGAAAACAAAAGCATATAATAAAATCTATTTAAAAAAAGCCCCTACATTTCCAATTAAAAGGAGCATAAGACAAAAGAAAATAAATAATTTAATGTTATAATGGAGTTGAAAACATGGAAATATTAAAAGAAACCGAAAGAAACCAATATAAAAATATAGACTTCAAAACCCTAAAAAATGAACTTGAAAATATAAGGGAGTTTCATATATTACACAATAAAGAGGGATGGAAACAAATAAAACAAATAACTTTAACCCTTGAAAATGATATTATAATAAATATTTCTAACTATTGGGAGGAATAAAAAATGCAAACCCTTATAAAAAAATATAGACAATCACAAACAATTTTAAAAGCAATAAATAAAAGATTCAATAAAAATTATAAAGGTTTCCAATTTGATCCAGTAACCGACACCTTATATTTAATAGGAGGTGGAAATTCAAATGAATAATATATTAAATTTATTTCATTATTTCAGGGGGTTAAATATTACCCCTTATAATTTGATTCAAATAAAATTTTAATTGATAATATAAAGCCCCCCTTAATTTATACATGGTTATAAGTTAAGGGGGGCTTTTTTTTATTTTCAAAATATAAACCCCCTTAACACTTCAAACCCTGCAAACCTTAAACCCTGCAAGGTGTAACCCCTCAAACCCTGCAAACCTTAAACCCTGCAAGGTGTAACCCCTCAAACCCTGCAAACCTTAAACCCTGCAAGGTGTAACCCCTCAAACCCTAAATAATATTAAAAACTCTTTGAAACTGGAAACCCTAAACCATCACAATAATATTAAAAACTCTTTGATAATCACACTATAAATAAACCCCTCACACCATAAAAAAATTAAACTTGATCCTACCCCCTCACACTTGAAACCATCACACAATATAAAACACTCCACCCCCTCACACTATCAAAATAATATAATATCATATTGATAATTCCAAACCCTGACAGCCTACCCCCTCACACCATCAAACCAATTAAACCCCTTGCAGTTTCAAACCCTGAATCATCACACAATAAAAACCCTTTGAAGATTCAACCCCTGAAACCATAACAAAATAATAAAAGAAACAATAAAATAAACAACCCCTTACACCACCACCCCCCTAAAATATCACACCACCAAACAAAATAAAACACACACAACAAAAAACAAAAACAAAAACAATAAACACACCTATATTAAACTAATAAAAAATAAATAACCCTCTTAAAACTGGAAACCCTGAAACCTCAAACCCTCACAATAAAAAACCCCTTGAAACTTCAACCCCTAAACCATCACAATAAAAAACCCCTTACAAATCCAAACCCTGAACCATCACACAATAAAACAACAACACAATATACTATAATAATATAAAGAAAGAATAACCCCCTAAAATATACACCATCAAAAGAGAGCTGACACACTTTAACCAATACACCCCCCACCCTTTGCAATCAATCGAAAATAAAATTAAATCGGATCAAGTGAGGGGTAACCATGAAAGAGCATCAGCACACCCCACCCCTTAACCCTTGCAAGTGGTGGGAAACTGTTAAAATATGAACATGATATTTAAACAATTTCGGAAAGGTTACCCCCTCACACTTTCCGAAGAAATGAAAAAAGGGGTGGACTTGCTCATCGTATGGATTTTTTCAAACTATGGGGGGCTTTTGTATGTGTATGTGTTTCTCTCTCATGCTCTTCTTTTCTTTTTTATATCGACTATTAATTATGAGTATTTATGTTAGCATTTATGTTAGCATATGTTAGCAACTTATAGAGTGGATGACATATATAAATATCAGACATAAATTATTTTTATATGTGTATATATGACTATATATACACTTACACATATGTTTACACACACACGAGTATGTCTTTTTATGGGTGAAAAATGCGAAAATGTCTTATATGCCTCTAATCATAAAATAGAGGGTGGTGAGTGATTTTCGAGTTGTATTTCAAGTGTAAAAATGTATCATTCATGGTGATTTTTGTATCATTCATGCCATTTTTTGTATCATTTTAGTGTTTTTTTGTTTCATTTTTGTGTTTTATGGATGATTATTGGTATGTTTTGTATGTTTTTTTGACATTTTTATTTTAGGCTAACCATAAAATAGGAGGTACTATTTCAAGTGTAACTTTCTTTATTTTTATTAAAGTTTAATTGATTTACTGGTAGGCATAAAAGAGATGATTGATAATAAAACTATTTTGATTATTGGTTTAGTGATTGGTGGAGTGTTCAGTATATACTCTAATCAGTTTGAGATTGCATCTGCTATTTTCGGTGGATTAGTGGGTTATCTGTCAAAAGATACTATTACTGTTAAACATGAGGGGGTAGTGTCTGAAGATGGATCAGACTCTGAAACAGCATGATGAGATTATAGATGAGCATGATACTGAAATTTGTCGGATTAGGCAGGATTTAGTTGATATTAAAACAAGACTTGGTATCAAGGATTTAACGAATGGTCAAGTAGTGGATTATCAGAAAAGGTTAGCTGATGCGATTAATCTTGAAAGGGAAGAGCGAAAGGCGATGGATGAGAAATTGGATAATCGCACATGGTATATTTTAACTGGTATAATCATCGCTATCTTATTGGAAATTGCATTTGCATTATTTAATGGAGGATAATTATAATGGTTTATAATCAACATGAGAAGATTAAAGAGAATCCTAAGGATATTAAGGGTAATCCTCGTGCATTGAATAAGCAGAAGATGGAGAAGATTTGTAATCTGATTCGTTGTGGTAATTATGTGAAACAGTCTGTTTTGGCTTGTGGAGTGAATTATAATACTTATCTCTCATGTATTGCTAAGGGTAAAAAAGGTGTTGAGCCTTATGATTTGTTTTATCAGATGCAGGAAACTGCTAAGGCTGAGGCAGAGGTTGGTATGAGTATGAGGATTCATGAGTCTGCTGAGAATGGTAATATTGGGGCAGATATGTGGAAGTTGGCTCGTATGTTCCCTAATCGTTGGGGTCAGACTAAAAGAGTTGAGGCAAAAGTGGATAATAGTCAGGAGATTACTATTCGTAAATTTTCTGATGTGAATAAAGAAGAGTAATGGATTTAGTTTTAACTGATAAGCAGTATGAGTATATTGATGATATGACTCGCCATTTGATGATTATGGGGAGTGCAGGGTCTGGTAAGACTATTTTTGCTTCTACTAAGGTCATTTTGTATGCTTTAAAGTATCCTAATGCTCGTATAGGTGTATTCAGACAGACTTTGCCATCTTTGAGGGAAACTGCTTGGAGGGAGATTGTAGAATTATTGGAGAAGTATAATATTGATTTCAAGGAGAATAAGTCTAATGGGCTTGTTACTTTATCTAATGGCTCTACAATCTCTTTTACTCCAGTTGATGATGAAAAAAAGCTTAGAAGTTTAAATCTTGATTTTGTGTACATTGAGCAATGTGAGGAAATCACAGAGGAAGCATTTATTGAATTAGACCTCCGTATAAGGAATGAAGTGTCTAAGAAGTATGGTGGTCAAATGCTTGTGGTAGTGCAACCCTCTAATAAGAGTCATTGGTTATATCGACTCTTTTATCAGGAGAAAGCTAATGACCCTGATTATAAAAAAGTACATTTCAGTTATTTAGAGAACCCTTATTTGCCTGAGGAACAAGCTAAGGTTTATGAGGGATTAAAGGAAACTAATTATGAACGATATTTAACTCACACAATGGGAGAGTGGGTGAGTTCAAGTAAGCAGATATTTACTAACAATTGGAGTGTAGGATTTGATAGAAAATACTTCAGTTACTATGTTGGAGGTATAGACTGGGGTTGGAATAGTCCTGCTTGTTTCCTATTATGTGGAGTGTATGATGATGAGTTTTATGTACTCGGTGAAGTGTATAAAACAGAGATGACTAATTCAGAGTTTTTAGATAGGATTAGTAGTTTATTAGCACAGTATAATATGACATTTAAAGATGTAGAGTCTGTTTATGCTGATTCAGCTGACCCTGAGAAGATTGAAGTATTTTGTAGGCATGGTTTGAATACTTATGGGTCTGTTAAAAATGTTAAGGCTAAAATAGACACTACAAGGGAAACTAAAATCCATATTGATCCATCATGTGTTAATCTTATTCGTGAAATGCCTATGTATGAGTGGAAGAGGAATAAGGATGGTGAGATATTGGATGAGCCAGTTAAGAAGAATGACCATGCAGTTGATAGCCTCTGTTATGCTGTTTATGGTGTTAGAGGAGAGTTGAGTAAGGATAAACCTGCCTCTACATTTGATATGAATGAGGTTTATATATTTTAGGGAGGTGTAGATGAGTTTTATTGATAGATTTCGTAGGAATAAGGTTGTTTTAACTAATAAAGAGCCTAACGAAACTTATAATGTCGGAGTAGATGATATTTATGAGGATGTGCATGACCCTCGCAGTCAAGACTGGGTTAAATTCGCTCCTCCAAAGGTGAAACCAACTATTAAGAATAGGCGAAAGGCTTCACAGTTCCCTACTGTTTATGGTATACTTTCTAACCTGATTATGAAGTCATTATCATCTATGGTTATTACTGGTGAGAATCAGGATGCTGTAGACCATATAGTGGAAATGGATAAGACATGGAATTTAAAGAACCTGATGTATGAGGGTTTATGGTCTAATCTTGTTGATGGTGAGGGCTTTTATGAGATAGTTACTACTGATGATAACCATGTTAGGCTTCGTAAATTGGCTTTTGATGGTGAAACTAATCTTATCAAAAAGAAATATGATAAGTATGGTGAATTAGAAGCTTATAAGCAGTTAGTGGTCAGGAAATCTGCTATTAAGAAGTTTAAAGGTGCATCGTTCTGGGAGGATTATCAGGAGCAGGATGTTAAGACTATTGTATTTGATAAGGATGAGATTAGTAATCCGATTCTTGTGGAAATGGATGGTCAGGGTCAATCATTAGTTAAGAATGTGATTGATATTGCTTATGAGATTGAGAGTTTAACTCGTATGATGCCATCTATCGTGTTCAAGTCTGCGAATGTGATGGTCGCTACATTAGGTAATGCTGATAGAAAAGAAACTAAACTTGATAAAAGGTCAAGGGATAGGATCGCACATCAATTATCTGATTACCATAAAAAAGGGGTAGTGTTAGTTCCTTATGGTGTAGAGTTGAATATGGTGGGTTCTGAAACACTTCCTAAGGTTGAAGAGTATATTAAATCTTTGAAATCTTTATTATATGAGGGTTTAATTACTCCTGAGTCATTATATTCCTCTGAATCATCTAATAGGTCTACTGCACAGATACAATTAACTGATAGTCATACTGGTCATGTTTTATTCATTGAATTTGCACAAGAGTTCCTTAAAAGATGGATTGAAAAGGATTTAATCAATAAGGAATTAGAATTGAATGGTTATCATGAGGGTGATGCTTATATTAGTTTCATGACTAATGACCCTAATTTAGATACTAATTATCTTGAAGAGGCTGATAATGGTACACCTATCATTGAGGATACTGTTCAGAACATGGAAAATTCAACTGCATTAACTACTGACCCTGATCCATATGATACATATAGGAAGAAAAACGAGGATTAAATAGATGGTGAGGCAAATACAAGTATCTGATGAGTATTATGAGCCATATGAGGATGATGATGACCCATTAGCAGTTTTTGTTGCACCTGATTATTTTGAAACTGATGAGCAGTTAGTGTTAATTGCTTGTCTAATGTTGCTTGAACAGAGGTATCGTTTAATGCAATCAATGACTCCATCACAAGTGTTGGATGAGATTGAGGATATTATGGATTCCCTTGAAGTAGAATTAGATAATATGAGTTATAATCAAGCAGAGGCTCATATTCGCAAATATTTCAATAGAATATTAGCTGATTATAATATTCCTGATGGGTATGTGGATATGGATTATAGTATGCTTGAAATCATGGAAGATAGTATTATCGGATTAATTAATAATCTTCGTGATGAGATTAAAGTTAAATCTAAATTCTTTAAGGATAATATGAGTAAGGATAATTTTAATCTCTTACCTAATTTTAAAAGAGCAGTAAGGAAACTTATTGATGCTGTAGGGTCTAATCTCATACATGGTAAAGAGAAATCTAAAAGAAATGTGTATGAGTTTGTGTATGGTGAGGATAAGCTTTATCGTTGGCTTACAGCTAATGATGATAAAGTATGTGCATGGTGTAGAGTGCAGGAATCATTACCTCCTCGCACATTAAGAGAAATGCCTCTTGACCATATGTGGGGTAGATGTGATATTGATCCGATTGATTACACTTATAGTGATGATTATTATTTGATGTTGGCTCGTGGAGAGTATCGTGGCGAGGTTAATGCTTATGCTCCTGAGAACGAGTCAGGTAGTTGGAGGAATTTATGATTACTTTATTTAAAACTGGTTTATTTGATTATAGTGATTTAGGTATTGAGAAACCAGTTAAATTCACATTAGATGATTTAAAAGAGATTGCGAGTAGGAATGCTTATAGTGAAATTACAGTAGAGCATACTGATGAAGTTATAGGTACTATGGGCAATTTCATTGTTGATGGTGGCTTATTAAAAACTGATAAGCCGAAAGATATTGATTTGAAAGGCATGGGATTATCTCCATTATTTGAGATTGATACTCTTATTGATATGGGAGATTATTATGCTCCGAAAGGGATTAAAATGCCTAAAATCGGTTATACTAAGACACCAAGAACACAGATATTATATAACTCTGTATCGAATGGTGAGGGTAATGTTATGGTAGATGATACTGAATTAAGAAAAGCATTAAAGAGAAATGAGGAGTTACAGCAAGAAATTGGTGTATACAAATCACAGATTGACCAGTTGAAAAGGTCTAATAAAAAATATAAAAAGGAGATTGATGAGTTCCAAGAGTCTGATTCAAGTATTGCTAAACTTAAAGAAGAGAATGAGGCTCTGAAAATTAAAGCGAATGCTTTAGACACTTATATTGCAGGTGAGAAAGCCGAGTTAATCAATGATTTAGCAGGGGATAATAAAGCTCTTGCTGAGGAGTATGAGAATGTTCCGATTGAACATTTAAGATTGTTTAAGAAGAATATTCATGGTGGATCAGCACCTCGTGGTGTAGCATCTAATCAGACTCATGTTGATGATGGAAATGATGTTCCACCATCTGATGATGAGGAAGATGTTTATACTGATGAGATGTTTGAAGCAGATTTTGAAGCGAGTGGCTTATAAAAAAAAGTTTTAAATTAAATTAAAAGTAAGTTTAGGTAAAAATATTATGGTTCAAATTGAGAATTACAAGCCTTTTGAAACTGATATTTGGTTCTATGCCGAAGAGGGTACTGCAACTAAATATAAAGGTACTGATGGTGAAGAAGTATTAGTTATGAGTGCTGAAGTTCATAAAGGCGATTATGTTTGTTTAGATACTACTGCAGATAAAACTATTAAAGTTGCAGGTGCAAATGATACTGTTATCGGTCAAGTAATCGACCATCCAGCATGGAGAAAAGATAGACCATCTGCTACTGCTCAAAGTGGAGAGTACAATAAAAGAATCTGTACTGTAAGATTATTCGCATATTATGTGCATAATGTAGAGTTAAAAGCAGAGAATAAAGCAGTTGCAGTCGGTGATACTATCGGATATGTTGGAAATAATGTATTTGATAAAGATGCTAATGGTAAAGCTATTGCATTGCAATCTGCTACTGCAGGGTCTAAAGCTAAGATTCCAGTTTTAATGCAATTAATTGGATTCTAAATATTATTTTGATTGAGGTTTATTAGGTTATGCCAATTATTACTTTAAGTGCAGAAAAATTATTAAGAAAAGAGTTTGTTGAAAGAGCTATCTTGAAAAAGATGGAAAATCAGCTCTATTTCTTAAACATTTTCCCAGTTGTAGACTTAGGAGGAGCGACTACATTTAGTTACTTCAGAGATGATTTGAATGCAGAGGATGATATTCAAACTGGTGTAATGTCCGAGCCATTACCAGTATCTGAATTAGGTAAATTATCCACTATTGATATTAGTCCTATTTCTCGTAGAAGTGGAGACACTTATCAATTTGGTTATGCTTTCGAGTATTCTGAAGCTAAATTAAAAGAAAATGGATTTGTTGATGAGATTGCAAGAGCATACGATAGGATCGCTTATGGTATGTCAAGGACTATTAACAGAGATATTTTCAACTTCATGGATGCTAATGCAGGTGCTACTCCAATTGATTTAAATGATGGTGCATGGGATACCTCTGCACAGATTAATGATGATATTATTGATTTAAAATATACTTTTGAAGATGTAGAGGGATGGGATTATAATTTAACTGATTGTTTCATTAACACTAATCAATATCGTGCATTAAATAAATTCTACTCTGCATTAGATGGTTCATTTACTCCTAATGATTGTGAGGGTGTAGCATTCACTAATACTAAAACTGCTGTTGAAAATGGTGTGATGTATGGTATTGATAGAATCACTAAACCGATTACTATCTATAAAAATGTTAATCCTAAACATTCCACTATGAATGGTGGTTTAATTAATGTTAATACCTCTGTAGAGGATAATTATCCTTTCACTAATCGTATTGAGGTATGGGCAGAGATTGGTCTTGCTTGTAAACATCCTAAAGCAATCTTAAAACAAACTGGATTAGCTGAATAAGTTTAGAGGTGCATCATGGCTTTAAGATATGCCTTTCGTAATGTATTTTACAAAGGTGGTATAAACAAGAGGAGATTATATCAAATCTTGCAGGATATAGATGATAAAGCAGATCCATCATCTACTCCTTTAACTCAAATTTTGAACAGATTAAATACTGTACAAAATGCTATTGGTTCAGAGAATAAAGAGGGTACTATCCTTGCAAGATTAAAAGCATTAGAGGATGCTAAAGAATAAGAGGTGAAGTGATTTTGCCTCTTAAATTTAAATTTAATGAATTGTTTAGGGGCAAATTTCCTGCTCCTAAAATTCTTTATCAACAATTAGAAGATTTAGACCGACAAATTCAAAATGGTGCAGATGCTGTACCAGTTGTTAAAACTGATGTTAAATTAACTAAAACTGCTTTAACTAAGGCATTTGGTAAGAAATTTAATAATATTGGTATTGTACATAATGAAGAGGGGTCATATCTGATTATTAAAGATGATAAAGGATTTAAACATATAGCATTAGAGGATATATAAGAAATGCTTAAAACGAAAGAATACTATAAAATACTTCATTTTCTTAAAGTAGAGTCTGTTGATAGGATTTATCCTGCAGAGGAGTATTTTTATTCAATAGATGAGGAAACTGGGGAGGAAGTGCCAGTCATCTATGAGGGCGATTCTTTCTTATTTGAAACAAATAGACAACAATTTTCAGGTATAGATTATGTTGAAGTATTGTTAGAGGCTTCTAATGATTATTCTTCGACTGATTTATCATTTAATATTTCAGAGTATGTGCAAGGTTATGATCCTAAGGTTGTCCTTGAGGCTGAACCTAAAAATATTCCTGCTAATGTTCCTACACAAGTGATTTTTAAGATTCGTAAATCACAGACTATGAGTGAAACATCAAGGAATTTAACTAATATTAAGTCTATTGAATTAGTTACTCCGAATAATACTGATTTTAAGATACATGAGATATGTTTCAGGGATAATAATGCTCCATTCACATTGGAACAGTTAGACTCTTTTTATGAGGATGGTAAGTATTATGTGTTGTCAAGGTTGCATATGAGTGAAGTTCCTGAGGAGTTAGCTGACCATGTTTATACTGCGACTGCAGGTTATGGGTGGATGGCTACATGGGAGTATGAAGCTCGTGTGATGAACGATGACACTAAAAATGCGATGTCCTATGGAAAGTGGTTGTTTTATACTGTTAATGAAGCAATAGACTCCTATAAAGTCGCTAATGGAATAGCAGATGATGAAGAGATGTTTGTTATGGATAAACTGGTTACTCATACTCGTTTGAGGTGGTAACTATGTCAGTCTTTGAAAGTATTCTTGTAGATTTAAGGGATATTATACAAGACTCTGAAGAGTTTAAAGATATTGATGTTTATTTTGATGATTCGGAAATGACACCGAATCAAAGTTTACCTGCAATCTCCTTTAAAATAGGTAGAAAAGAAGTAATAGAGCGATGTGTAGATGGTAATGAGTATGTGCGACATATGGAGATTCGTTTACATACTGAAACTATTGATAAACGATTATTACAATCTGAATTATATGATTATGAGGAGCAGTTAATTAAGGTACTGTTTGATGCTCAACTTACTGGTGTTAAGGGAGATTTTTATGAGATATTGGAAACTGGTAGTCGAGGGATTGGAGCATTGATGTTCAATTCTCGTAAGGAAGCTAACCAGTTTAATATGATTTTCTTTTCAAATATTTTAAGAGTTTCATTTGATATTAGGTATAAGATATGAAGTTTAAGTATGTTGGAGAAGATGATTGCTTTTGTATTGAATTATTAGCCTTTAAATTAGTTCCTAAAGGTTCTTATTTAAAGAATGGTCAGGTTATTGATGTTCCTGATGATTTGGCTCGTGTAGTTGATTCATTGCAAATTAGTGGTCAATTCGTTGAAGTTCAAGATAATAAAAAAGTTACTAAAAAAGGGGATAAATAATCATGGTTAAAGAAGTTGCACCTAATCTCTCATATCATTATTGGTATATTGGAGTTCAAGGTTTAAATTTAGGTGAGGAAGCCGACCCTATGGTTATGGTTCGTGGTTCAGAGTTTAATCACGAAAGAGAGATTGAAATGGAAGATGATGAGGGTCATATGGGTACTGCTACAACTCGTATGAGTTCTTATAGGACTACTGCAACTGCTAATCCATCTTTTACTGATAAATGTAGGTATAAAGAGGGTTGGGAGGATATGTGGCTCTTATTATTAGGTTCATCTAAAACTAATGCACAAGGTAAGAATACTGGTGAAATCATCAAAGAGGCAGTTACTGGTGCAGAGGGTGTATATAAGTACACTTTTAAGGTTAATGTGAATAATCCACAAGACCCATACTTTGCAACATTGTATAATGGATTTGCTAAATCTATTAATAATGATGATGGTTATAAGTATGAGAATGCTTTAATGGGTGAGTTTGAGGTTTCAGGTTCTAATGAGGAAGCTCCGACTTATACAAGTACATTTTCCACTAATTATCCTAAGGTTAATCAACCTAACCCTACAAGAGTTATCCCTGCTACTACATCATTCCCTAAGAGTGCTGATGTAAAAATCTATATTGCACCACAAGGTGATTATACAGAGGAAACTATTGCACAATATGAATATCCATGTTACCTTGAATGGTCATTCTCTGTTAATAATAATTTAGAATCAGTTCCATGTTCAGGTGATGATTTTGGTGAATCAACTAAGGTTTTAGGTAATCGTGAGGGTGAAGTAAGTATTACTGTACCATTTACATCTGCTACAAGACACTTAGAGAAAACCTTTGAAACTGGATCAGCAGATGGTACTATTGTAACAACTGAAAATGATGTTAAAACTATTTGGATAGTCATGGAAAATGGTAAGATTGGTAATACTAATCAAAAATATAAAACCATTATTAAAATCCCACAAGTAGTAGTTACATCAGCATATTCCGAGCAGTCAGGTACTGATGCTAAAAATATTGAGTTACAAGGTAATATCGAAGAAAGTGGATCAGAGTCATTTATTGAAACTGAGATTATAACTGATTTATCCGATTTACATATTGATAATGTTAAAGGTGCGAACCCTTAATTTTGGGTTCGTATTTTTTTTTAAATTTTTTTTAATGGTAGTGAAGTGTATATTATCCGACAAGGCAAAAGATAAGGGAGTTCAAACCTCCCCACTACCTTTTTTTTATGAATTATTATTGAGGTTTTATGCGAAAATGGTATTGAAAATGAATGCTAAGCTCGAGTTCTGTGGTGAAGTGAGAAAATTCCAAAGATGCCCTAATAAGACATTAAAGGATTATCAAAAGACCATAGAAGAGATACAAGATGAATTAACTCCATTAGCAGAGAGGACAAGGGATTATCAATTTGAATTAACTGAATTAGATGATGAGATTAGTTCAATTGATAAACATATAGAATTATTAGAAAAATTAGATGATGCCTCCGATGATGAAATTAGAGAATGTATCAAATTAACTAAGGAAAAGAACAGTATACAAAAGAAGATACATGAATTAAGAAGAGCTAATGATGAGGCAGAAAAAGAAGATAGAGCATTCTATGAGGATTTAGATAAGAAACTTAGGGAATGCTATGGAGAGTTTGCAAGTAAAATCTTCGATAACTTTAAACCATCAGATATTGAAGAGGCAGACTCAACCGATTTAACTATCGCTCCTCGCTTAGGTGAAATATACAGATTAGCGACTACTGGTGCTAAACAAAAGGAAATAGATAAATTATACTCTAAAATAGTTAAAGATTCTTTTCGTTAGACTCTGATAAGGATACATCAGAGGATAATAAAAAAGAAGTGATTGATGTTCCTCTATCATGGCAGATTGAAGAAGTCATGTTAGAGGAATATTTTTTATTAGTTCGTAGAATAAAAGGCATTAGTTTAAGTGTAAAGGATTACTGGGAATTAGACACTTGGACTACCTCTAAACTACTCTCTATGGAGAGGAGGATAATGGAGGAGGAAGCCAAAGAGTATGGTGGTAAGAGTCAGTACGAGGAGCGACCTGATGGTAATAGTGATGAGATGAATGATTTAGTTGATATGATGACAAATGATTGAGTTTACAGTTGATGATACAGAGTTTCAGGAGTGGGTTATAGAGGCTCGTTCAAGATTTGAAACAATGGTATTGACTATGATTGATGTGGCAGAGGTTATTCATGCTAATACTAATTGGAGAGTACCATTGGATACTGGTCGATTAGAGGAGTCTTTTCATTGGGAGGTTCGTGAGGATAATCCTAATCGTGTAATTGTTGATGTGATTTATGATGCCGAAGATCCTGATACTGGTTTTCATTATGCTGAGTTTCAACATAATCGTTTATTAAATCACCCTAAGAGAGGAGAGGCATTTTATTTGTATAAAGGTATACAAGCATCGAGGAGTATGGCTTATAGTATTATTGAAACTGATTATATGAGTTTATTTGGTACATTTGAGGGAGGATATTAGAGTATGGCTACTGCAGGTAATATTACAGCAGTATTAACATTAAATAGTAGTGGTTTTCAAACTGGATTAACTGAATCAATAGAGGCAGTTACTGAGTTTAAAAACTCATTAAATACTTTTAATACTACTGTTAGTAATAATTCAAGAGGATTAGAACAGTATAGGCAACATATTAATGCTGTTGTAAGTGCAGTTAATAATATGGATACTGTTAATAAATCCTCTTTGAATACATTTTCAAGATTAGCAAGTGCAGTTAATAAAATGGCTAATGGTTTGAAGATATTGCAATCTGATAGTATTGATGTTGAGCAGGGTGTTAATACTATGAATAATATCTTTAAGGCTTTTCAAGGTACTTTAAATGGTACTGAATTTAAACTTAGAGAGTTATCTACTGCTGAAAAACAATTATTAGCCACCTCTAATCAAATACCTCCATCTGAGAGTAAGAAATCTGCTTCAATGGATAAGACTACTGCATCTATTAATAGGCAGACTACTGCTTCTAAGGGTTTGAAGAATGCTTTATCATCTTTAAAAATGATGGGTACTATGGTAGGGTCTATGATAGCCTATAATTTTGTTCATAATTTGGCTATGGCTACTACTGAAACCATTAATGCTAAATCAGAGATGAATGGGTATTTTCAAATGCTTGGATATACTACAAGACAGACTAATGATTTTAATAAAGCATTAGATAATACTGTTAAGAAGTTCCCTCGTTTGAATAAATATGCTCTTGGTGAAACTATTTCAAGTATTGGTGTTGAATTTGAATTAACAACCAAAGAAATGGAAAAGGCTATGCCAGTAGTGTCTATGATTACATCTGAATACTTGAGAGCAGGTAGGAATGTTAATGAGGCGAGTTTGGCTGTAAAGGATATTCTACAAGGTGAGTTTCAGAGATTAAGCAGGGAAACTGGTGTAAAGGGCGACCAACTTAAAGAAGCTGGGTGGTCTGGTGATAAGACTGATGTAATGGGCTTATTAAAGGCATTAGAGAAAGTAGGCAAGGAGAGAAACTGGGATACCTTCGTACAAAAGGCTAATTCATTAAATGATGCAGTATTAATCTTGCAGAACAGATTCTCTGAATGGTCTGCCGATATGGTCGAAAGAGTGCAACCTGCAATAGTAGAAGTATTTAATACTATGATGATTATTGCACAAGACTTCGCTAAAGCTATTAATAAAGCATTAGATTGGTTAAGTGGCGATGGTATTGGTCAATCAATTGTTAAATGGGGAGGATTAGCTACTGCTATCATTGGAGTGGCTACTGCATTAACAGTTTATCGTACTGGTGCTAATTTAACTCAAATAGCTCAAATGGGTTTAACTAAAACTATCGGTGCGACTATACTCGGATTAGAAGCCGAAACTGTTGCAGAGTATGGTTTAAGAACCTCATTAATAGCAAATATAACCCACATGAAAGCTGAAGAGGTTGCAAGACAAGGTAGATTAAACAGTATAACTGCGACTATAACTGGTTTAGAAGCCGAAGAAGTTGCCGAAATGGGTAAAGCGAGAGTATTAGCCAGTTCTATTTTAGGTTTAGATATGGCTACTGTTAAAGAGTATGGATTCACTACTGCTTTATGGTCTAATGTTACTGGTGTTGAAGCCGAAACTATTGCTATGGAGGGTTGGAATGCACAGATGTACCTTACAGTTGCAGGGGTCGGTGTACTTGCAGGTGCAGTAGCAGTATTAACTGGTGCATTAATCGTTCAAGCAATACATATTAATGAAACTACTGAAAAATATAAGAAGTTCGTTGATATGGTGGAAAAAGGGGATGACATAATCTCCGAAGCTAAGGACACAGTAGATGATTTAACTAATAAAAAAAGTGCATTAAAAGATAAATTAGGTGAATTAACACAAGGTACAAGTGAATATAATGAAGTAGCCAGTAAATTAGCAGTAACTCAACAAGATTTAACTACTGCCACATCTAATTATGAAGATGCAGTTAATAGTGTTGCATGGGCTAAGCATAAACAAGAGTTATATGATGAGGAAAAAGCCTCAGCACAAGCATCTGCTCAAAGAGAGATTAATGATGCACTTGTAGATTATGGTCTTGAAGTTGAAGAGGCAAGTCAATTAAGCAGTCAATTATGGAATGATGCTAAAAATGGATGGGATCAGCATTATGAAACATTGCAAAAAGTTAATCTTCAATATGAAAAGAATGCAGTTAGTGTACAGTCTGCATTAAAGAAGATGAATGATGCTAAATTAGATCCTAAGGAAGTTAGTGTATTAATTAGACCGAAGATTACTGCAGGTAATGAGGTAGCACAAGCTAAGGAAGAGTTAGGTAATGCTACAAGTTTAACTGAGTATGCAGATAAATGGTTATGGTTACAAGTTAAACAAGTTAAGAATGCCATTGCTGATTTTGATATTAATAATGCTACTGAGGGTCTTGAGTCTGCTATTCAAGGTCTTGCATGGGGTGTAGTTCATTTCTTCGGTGATAACTTCATTGGGCAATTTACACAAGGTTTGGCTCGTGATTGGGGTCTTGAGGGAGTAGGTTCAGAGTTTGGAGAGTGGCTTAAAACAGATATTCCTATTGAGAAATGGATAATGGATTTTGATTGGTCAGGTTGGCTTCAAGATGCTTTTAGGTTGTTAAATAATATCCCTATTGATTTTGATTTGCTTGGTACGATATGGGAAGCTATTTCCTCTAATTTAGGTTCATCATCTAATAGTGGTGAGTCATCAAGTGGTGGTTCAGGTATTGCGAAGAAACTTGACCCCTCTGCTTTGTTTGGTGATTTATCATGGATTACTCAATGGTTTGATGATAATATCAAAAAGCCAGTAATAGACTGGTGGAATGGTTTTATCTCATTTGATTGGTTGCCATCATTTGATTTTGATATTTGGTCATTATTTGGTTTTGATACTGTTTCTGCATCTGATGGCAGTTCAGACCATCCCTCTTTTATGGAAGATATATCTAATATCATTGGTTTTGATATTCAGTCTTGGATTACTAATTTTAATTCTGATCCATTAGGTACATTGGGTATTCAGTTACCTAATATTGATATTATTGGTTTAATCACTTCTCTGATTCCGATTGGTGGTGAGGGTGGCTTTGATATTGGTGGATGGTTAAGTAGTATCTTTGATATTAGTGGTATAGTTAGCACATTCACCAGTAACTTGCAAATCTTATTTACTACTGCATCAAGCATTGCTACTAATGTTAGTGGTGTTTTCAGTAATCTTAAATCTATGATTTGGGGTCATATTCAAGGTATTTTAAGTAATGTAACATCTACATTCACTAATATTAAGAATACTGCTGTTACTCAGATTAATGGTTTAAGTCAGGGTATACAAGGTGGTATCGATAAGGTTAAGAATGCTTTTATTTTTATGAAAGATAGTATCTTGGATTCTGCTAAGAAGATTTATGATGGTGTTAAAGCCAAATTTGATAGTGTTAAGACTACTATCGGTGATTTTTGGCATAAATTGACTAATCCATCATCTTGGGGTAGTGCAGGTTCAGAGTCTTATCAGAGGAGGAGTCCTAAGCCTCATACTGCGAGGAAGATGTTTAGTCCAGTTGTAAGAGGTGCTGTTCATCATGGTGCAGGTGTTAATCCATATCAGAATGATAGTCAAACTGTTAAGTTGAAAGACTTAATGAACATGGTTAATGGAGATAATAAAGTTAGATTATCTGATTTCCTTGCTATGTTTAGTGAGGGAGGATTTGGTACTTGGGATTTCCATGAGCCAGTTAAAACTAAGGTTTTTGATACTGCGAAAGGTTATAAGACTGGTTCACCTAATATTAAGGGTATTGGTACAGTCGGTGATGGATATAAAGTAGGTAAGTTCTGGGATGGTAAACCATCATTTAGTTTTGATGAGTTTATGACTGTTGCACAAGCTATCTTCTCTGCTATTCCTTATAAGTTCTATTATGACTCTGAATGGAAAGGTAACTGGGTTAATGCTTTATTAAGTGGTGCAGTTAATTGTAGTGATGGTGCAGATGCTCTAATCGCATTAGCGAATGTATTTGGATTATCAGGGTATAAACAACATACTACATTGAAATCAGGAGTCGGACATTTCTTTGCAGTTATCGGTGGTAAACCGATGGATACTACTAATTTTCAAAATCATGGATCATGGAGTCCACTTGGTGGTGCAGGTATCCCTACAAGGACATCAAGTATAGGTAGAAGTGCAGTACAAGGAAACACAACTAATCATACAGTTAATGTTACTATTACTGGTGATGTGTATGGTGTAGATGATTTAGAGAGTAGAATTGAAGAGGGAGTTAAAAGAGGGTTAAGAGATGAGTTTAATGACCCTTATACAGTAGCGATATAAGATTATGACAGAGCATAGTTATTTATTTGATTTTAGGCGAGTATCAGACTTTTTCAGTCAATGGAATGTTAAGTTTCATACAATGGAGATGAATGGTGGGGCTAATTTTGAATTAGTCCTCTCATCTTATTGTCCTGATAATATAAAGGATTGTCTGAGTAGTAATGGGTCATTGAATAGTGATGTTACAGTATCAAGGACTGCTAATCTTGGATTAAATTGGAGTAATGATACTGTAACAGTTGCTAATGATGTAACATTCACTATCGGCAATACTACTGAGCCATTAAAAGCAATATTCATCAGGCATAAGAGTAGTAAGTATGTTATGGGTTATAGTATTAATATGAATAGTTTTACTGTTACTAATAAAGTAGTATTTGATAAAGGCACTATTATATGGTCTATTCATGATGGTGGTATAGATGGATAGTTTATTTGATTTGATTCGTGTAGATAGTTTCATGGATGATATTAATCGTGAGGATTGCTTTGATACACGAGATATGGATGGTATTACACCGAATTATAAATTTGTATTAGCATCTGACTGCCCATCTGATATTAATGATTGTATAGATGAGGAGGGTACATTAACTGATGATGTGGTCTTGATTGATAGTGTCGGTGCAGATGATGGTTTAGTTAGTATGCTATGGACTCATGGTATCAATGGTGAGAGGACTATGAGTGTAGCTGATTCTACTGTAACATATAGTTTCGGTGATAATACAGTAGATTTAAAAGCTATTTTCTTAGTGAATATTGCTGATGGTACTGGTTATGTTATTGCATATTCAATCTCTGATAAAACTATACAGTTAGATGGTGATGTTATATTCCCATGTGATGGTGTAGTATGGTCTATTCGTTATGGAGGTTAAATCGTGTCTGTTAAAACTATAACTAAATATGCTCTGACTGTTAATGAGCAGATTAACCCTAACCTTACTAAGAGGTTAAAATGGAAGAACTGCGATAAAGCATTAATTCATAATAGTAGCACTTATGCCTCTTCTACATTCACTAAGGAGTCCTATATTAAGAAGTATAAAGAAGAAAAGGTTACTAATAAGAAAACTGGTAAAAAGAAAACTGTTAAAACACCAGTTTATGCTTGGAAATCTAATCACCCATATTCTTTAACTGGTCATTATTTTGATTTAGGTATTCCTAAGGGTTCATTCATTACCTCTGTTACTTTTCAAGTTCGTATGAGAGGTAAAGGGTTTAAATCTTGTAATGTGCCGATGGCAAGGTTTAACATTTATGGTAAAGCTTATCAAAGAGATTTCGACAACACTAAAAAAGAGAATACTACTGGATGGGATGATGGTATCTATTATGTTCACCTAAATAAGAAATTATCATCATCATTCAAGACCTATGAGTATACCATGAATAGTGCTAATCTTCGTAAAGGAGGATTCACTATTGATGATTTCAATAAGCAAGTCATGGGTGTGGATTTACAATTCTATAATGCAGTTTTTGGTAATGGTAAGGTTAAAGCTAAAAAAGGTGCTAAGTATACTGCTAATATAGATGTTGCATGGGTTCGTATAGTAGTTAAGTATGAAATCCCTGAATATGCTATTACTTATTCAACTAAAACTAAACAGTTCAAGACTGGTGAATCCTTTAAATTAACCACTAAATATAGTCAGAAAACTAATGCGAGTGGTGGTACACAAGTATTAGATGTTAATATCCCATATGGTACTGATTTAGAATCATATAAAGTTACTGGTACATCATTTAATGACTCTCCGACTCTAAACTCTGATGGATCAAAGACTTATAAATGGACTGTACCTGCGAAAGGTATACAGTCAGAGTCATTGACTATGACTTTAACACCTTATGTGAGTGGTGTTAATGATATTACAGTTGGCAATAAGAATACTGGGCAACCTAAATTCACTTATAATCCAGTAAGGGATTTAACTGATGGGTATGATGGTATACTGTTAGGTTTAAAGGATACTGCTCATAAAGGACACCCAGTATGTGTATCTGTTGATATTGAGGGTTATAGTGAAGATGATTCAACAATCTATGAAGCTGTGGTTAATCAAGATGTTGAGCCAGTAGCATGGTATCTTGATAATGCCTCTTCAGATGTTAGCATTGCATATACTCAGGGAAATACTGTAATGCTGAATGTTCCTGAGGGTGAGAGATATAATGCTTATTTGAGATATTGTTTCATACCTAAAACAGTTGGCACTAATACTATTGTTGTTACCAGTTTAGACTCTGCTCATCGTGGTGTATTGTCTTTTGATGTGCAGGATGCTTATGAGTATCATATAAATTTAGGTGTAGGTAATGATATTGTCTTGGATACTCATCGTATCGCTTCAACATTAGATACTACTGCTTATGTGATACCATTAACCTCTGATGATTTAGACTCTTTAATGTACACTTCGGATTGTAATATTAGCATTTATCAATGGGAGAAATTAGATTATATTGGCTGTGTACCATTAGAACATTTACATTTTGACCCTAAATCCACTTATAAGGATAAATTATTGGATACCCATTATAAGAATAAAAGATACATGGGTAAGCAGTTAGCCTCTGATGAGGATATAACATTAAATGTCAGGTTACACCCTCAGCAAGTTACTACTATTCAGGGTTTAATCGATATGGATAAACCTATCCCTATTAATGCTAATCATCGTTGCTTTGAGTCAGATGCCTTGAATCATCGTGGATGGGCTGAGATATATGGTATAACCACAACTCGTACAAACCCTCATTGGTACAAATGTGATATTGATGTTAAATACTTGACTCATAACTTGAATACAAGGTTTAAGATTGATAGAGGTAATAAGGTCAATCAAGTTGAAGTACCTGACCTCATGGGAGAGGTTGTCGGTAGTGGTGATCCATTAAGTCATAATGATATTGTCGGTGATGTAACTGATGATTATTTCATGACTGATACTGATGGTACATATATGTACATTGAAGATGAATCACTTGAAGTGGATTACTTAGATAGTGAGGGTCATGAGATAATCTATGATGGCACTAATGTATATTATATCGACTCTAATAATCAGCATATTTATTTGAAGTATCTTGATGAGAATAATGAGGAACAGTTATATACTGGATCAGGATATGTTGATTATTTAGAAGAGAATAATTATACAGTATCCTTACCATTAGTGGCTAATGAACCTATACAGATTATAACCTCTACTGATGTGCCATCTAATCAAAGAAATATGTTCAGTATCGATAATGGGCAACATATTACTGTACAATCAAGGAATACATTAGCGAATGTGTCTGATGTGGCATTTGAATGGTCATCAGTATTATTACCTGAATTAGAAGAGAATAATGTTGAGAGGATAATCGAGTTAGTTCGTAAAGAGGATTCTCAACCTATATTCAAGTATCAGTATACTGATTTTGAATATGAATATGATTATAGTAATGATTCACCTATCGTTGAGGGTGTTAAATGTACTGCTAAAATGTACATCTTCAATAATGGTGGGTGGATTGATAAAACAGAGGAGATTACTCTTCGTAGTGTCCTTGAAACTGGTGGAGATATAGTAGATTACTCTGATGTAGCCTCACCAGTTGATGAGTCATCTGATGATGGTGATATGGATAGTATAGATGACACTTCCGAGTTAATGTTCGGTTCAACATTACATTTGCAATTAAATAATCATAAGTTAAAAGTAACTGATGAGGGTTTTAATGGCATGGAATGGGTTATAGGTGATGATGAAGAACCTATTAATCTTGTAGAGGGTGAATATTACTGGAAAACCACTTGGACTAATAAAAACTCTGATGGAGAGTCTAATGATGTTGTATCATTCTTTGATTTTATAGTGAATGAAACCTTATTGAATACTCAATTTGCAGAGCAGTATGGTAATGTAGTTGTTTCACCATTCCCCGTATCTGATAAGAAGCTCTTATTTACTCGTGAGGGTGAAGAGGGTACTATTTATTATTATCAAGATGATAAAGAAGAGTTTAGTTACCTGATTGAACCTTATTATCAATATCATAATGGTACTGATATGGTTACCTCTGATGGTGTATCTATTTTTAATTTGAATTATGGGTATGAGATTATCTATATTCAAAATGGATTAGTCAGGTTAGGATTCGATAGGTTAAGTGATGTAGGTAGAATATTCTTAGGCAAGTATGATGTTAAATCAGGCGAGTACATTACTACACATAATTTCAGGTTCGACAAGTATACTGATATTAATGTAAAATCCATTAGTGATGATAAAATAGAAATACAAGCCTCAGACTCAATCTTCACCATATGGAGAGGACACCCATATATCATGGTTAATCATAATGGTGAGGATATATGGATTGATAGTAAATTCTATCGTGTATGGGCTGAAAGAGTTGGTACTGGTGATGATACTTTTGAATATCCTATATACTGGGATTTAATGAATAGTGCTAATTTATTACCTGACTGTGTTGGTGGTGATAAAGGCATACGATCCTCATGTGTGGAAGTGGATAGTCGCTTGATTAATAGACAAGCAGTATCTTTATCATGGGATGGTGCATTCGGTGAAATTAAAACTGGTGATACTAAAACATTCCAAATCCTAAGTCCGACTGTGTCTGTTAGTGAGAATATACAGTTAGAGAATTATACTGGTGGATTCGGTGAATACTCAGTAGAGTTTGAAGTGGATAGTACAATACCATATAAGATTGAAGCCTTGACACTTGATAAATTCGTGGTTAAACCGAATAATATTGATTTATTAGGTAGAGTTTCTGATTATGATGATGTAGGTGTTGCTAATCAGTCAGTAGATTTCTATGAGGAGTTTATAAGGGATAAATTGTATTTATCATTAGATAATAATTATGTTGTTAAAGATGATAAGGTTAAATTCTCTGCTACTTTATTAGATGTGGATAGTAGTAAGATAACTGATGTTCCAGTCTTATTCAGTCAAGAAGTCGATGGAGATTATAGTTTAAGCAATATATCTAATACTATTGTGCTTGATGGTGAGTCAAAGACTTTATCTGCGAAATTGTATAAGGATTTATTGTTAGACTCTGCGACTGTGCATTGTGAGTCTACTGGTACTAATTACTGTTATTCCATCGGTTTAGATGATTTAGGCTTGGATTTATCTGATACTGATTTCACTATTGAATTTGAGTATAAGACTACTGTTAATGGTTCAAGAGTCTGTTTAGGTGATGCTACTAAATGGTCTACTGGTGGTGGAGCAGGTGATAATTATATCTATGTGGGTTCATCTACTGCTAATAATGGTGGATATGGTACTAAAACAAGTGGTACAACCGATAACACTTCTACTGGTAAAATAGGCACTAATATAATCCATAGATGGAAAATCGTTCGTACTGGTAGCACTATAAGTTATTATCTGAATGGAACATTGAAAGGCACTAAAACAGTACCTGATTGGGTAGCCGATTGCCACGAATGGAGTCTATATCTGCAAGGGTGGAACACATCTGATATAACAGTCAATAATGTAGCGATGAATCAAGGTGATATGAGTGGTTACTTGGTAAACTTCTATACTGATAATGATGAGTATATGGAAGTTATTTATCCATCTGCCGATGTGGAAGTCGCAAGTATCAGTTTAACTGGTAATAAAAGAGTATTAAGTGCATATGACTCTGATAGTTTGACTTTGACTGCTACTGCATATGATAGTGCTAATAATCCAGTACCGAATAAGAGTTTAACATTCCTTAAAGGCAGTACAGGGGTTAAAACAGTTGATACTGATAGTAATGGTGTAGCAACCTATACCTATTCTGCTAAGGGTAGTGGTGATGTATCATTCACTGCAAGTGTTGGTAGTTTAGTATCAGAAATATACGCTATTGAGGATTGTTTCAATGCACTTCTTACTGAGCAATCCATATCAAATAGTAGTGGTACTAAAATCTCATCTGTTGGATTGGATACCATTTATAATATTCGTAATGAGAGTTTTAGTCTTGAATTTACTCATAAAGGCAATGGTGTACTGAACATTGGTAGAAAATCAAGTTGGAGCAGTAGTACTGCAAACTATCGTGCCACAATCGGTTATGCCGATGGTAAACATTACTATGCGACAAGGACAACCAGTTCCGATGAATCTTATGGGGATACTGCCTCCACCACTACCGAATACAAGTATAAAATAACAAGAAACGGTTCAACAATCAATTTCTATGTTGATGATGCCCTAATCGGTACTAAATCGTTCAGTACATTTGCCAGTTATGATGATTGGAGTATTTACTCAATCATATGGGGAAATGGAACATCAACCATTAGCAATATCAAATTAAAACCATTATAATGGTTTGATTTTCAGATAATCAATATTCTGTACTGTATTACTGTTTAAACGAACATAAAAAAAGAAAATGAATAAAAAAAATTAAAAGGAAAAATAAATAAAAATGGCAAGGAAATATTTAGGTAGTGGTGTAACAAATTCTGAGGGTGTAGCATCATTCAATTATACTGGGAAAGGATTAGGTAAAATACAAGTAGTGGCAGAGAGTGGTGAATTAGTTAGCACATCATATGATTTATATGATGTCTTGTTTATGGATTTGAGTGTTGGTGGTAGTTATACTGATTGGAAAAGTGATTCTAACTTCACAGTTGATAGGAGTAATGGTGTAGAAGCGATTGTTACTCCAACCAATCCATCTGCATTTGCTCAAAGATATGTGGATATGTCTACTTATTCAAAAAGACCTATAACCATTGAATTTGACCTCAATTTGTCTTTTGAAGCGAATGGTGGTTCATCTATAATGTCAATCAGAAATGCGACTATATCTGGGACTACATCAAAAGGTGGATTCAGTCCGAACAGTCTTGGATTGGTTAATGGTGAATACAAACACATCAAGATTACAATTACTGATACTCAAATGACTGCTAATGTTGATGGGGTTGATAAAACACCAATCTCTCACGATGGAACATTCAATAGGTTTTATTTTACACAGAATGCTAATTTTGACTGGCAAATAAAATATAAGAACTTTATAATTTATTAGGAGCGATATGGCATATACGATACATAATCCATTTCAGAGAATGATAATCCATTTATCATCAAACATCACCACCCCATTATCTTTGTCCTTTACACGAAATGGAGTCTTACAATCCAGTAAAACATCAACAATCAATGATGGAGTCCATACTTGGACTCTGCCATTGAAAATATATAGTGTCGGTGATGTACTCGATGATTTCAAAGTTACACTATCAAACAAGTACCTATGGCAATTAGATGAGGGTGTAACTATTTTATTAAATGGTGAAGAGTATGACACTACAAGGACTAACACTTTCAACATTAAATTTGATAAAGCAGGGAAATACACCCTTGAAGCAGTCTATAAAGGCAATGATATGGTAGGAATGGCTACTACTGGTGTCAAAACATTCCAAGTTGTCGATGCACCGAATAGTGGTGATAGTGGTGGAAATACTGGAGTCTATAAACTTGAATTTGATAATCCGAACCTTACAACACTTACTTATAATGATAAGTCTAATGTAGTTTTTAAATTGACAAGAGGTGGAACAGCAGTTAAAGGTAAAACAATTGAAAAGGTTACACCTACAAAAATCTTGTCAAGTGATACTAATGCGAAAGGAAAAGTTTCATTTGTGAATACTGGTTATAATGCAGGTACATATAAAATAGGGGCTTATATGTATGATTATCAGGATAAAGCAGATAAAAAAATAGTCAATAGTATCTATAAGACTATTACTATTAAGAAAGCAAACCCTAAAATCACTTATTCTACTGCTACTGTTAAAAAAGGACAGAAAGTCGGTATATATTTCAGGGATAATGCAGGTAATCGTTTAACTAATGAAAAAGTACCGATTTATATTAATGGTAAATTATACAATAAGAAAACTAATGCGAATGGTAATATTTGGATCAAGATGACTAATACTGGTACATTCAAATTCAAAGTAGCATACAAAGGTAATAAGAATTTGAATAAGAAAACTATAACATTCACTAAAAAGGTGAAAAAGTAATTATGGTAAGAATAACAACAGTATGGGATAAAATAGAGGATTTAGTCGGTGATGAGAAAGTCATTAATCAGCATAAAGTATTTATGATGAGAGGTGATGAGGCATATGCAAGGACAACCGATGTAATATTCACTATTACCAATAAAAACACCTATACCAAGAATACTCAAGGATATGTCTTAACTACTGCCAAAGTACAAGTGTTAAGAGATATAGGAGAGTCCACTATTACTATACATGATGGTGATACAGTATTATCAGTTATAAACTGGACTCCATCAACTAATCCTAAATCTATCACTATTCCTCGTTTATCATGGAATAATACACATGAATTATGGGTGTCTTATGATGGTAATAATCAATGCTTAAAAAGTGCATCAGATAAAATAACAGTCGCACACCCTAACCCTGATTTAACCGACACTACATTAGCAAATAATAATCCAGTAGTGAATTACACAGCAAATGATGAAATAACATTAAGTGTTAAATTATCAAGGAAGAGTGGTAGTGCATCATTATTAAACAAAGATATTCAATTCTTTGTTGATGATGTGAAGTATGATACTGTTAAAACCAATAGTAATGGAGTAGCATCATTAAACATCGGCAGACAACCTAATGGAGTTAATACTGTTAGTGCATACTTCGATGGTGATGAGGTATTAGGAGAGTCTAATATAATTTATAATGTGTATGTAGGATATATTTTATCCATTGAAGAGTATCCTCGTGTCTTTATCAATGGAATAGAGAATACTGTTAAAGTATCAGTTAAAGATTATGAATATAATCCAATTAACCATATCAGAGTCCATTTCGGAGGTAAAACAGACAATATAGGTTCTAATGTAGCTTATACTGATGCTAATGGTATAGCAACACTTACACCATCATCAATGAATAATAATGTAGATTATTTTGCATATTTAAATGATGCAGATTATTATACTTCTAATATTATTAGAGTATACTCATCATCAATTGATGATATTGATATTGTATGTAAAGATGAGTATGTGGCTATGAATACTGAAAATAAAATCACTATCACATTAGGAGGTACTACATTACAATCAAATATCGCAGTTAATATTTCTACTGAAGCTAAAATAGATGATGAATGGATAACTGTTCCATCTAATATAGATGGAACACATTATACTGATAATAATGGTGTACTTGAATTAGATTATGTTGGAGATGCAAGAGGATTCGTAAGAGTAACAGCATCAATAGGTGGATTATCAAACGAAGTATCATTTAATGATGTATACACATCAATCAGCTTACCATCAACATATATCGGTCAAGGATATGTGCCTTATGGTAATACTCCTATTAGGATGAGTAATGGTATGAAATTAGTACCCTCATCAAATAATGGATCATATATGTTATTCTATCCTTTATCATCTGATGAGTCTGCAAGTATAGATTTTGAAATATCATCATCATCATCAACTAAATATACTGGTAGATTAGAAGTTGGATATTATAATGCAATGGATAAATTAAAAACTATTAAATTAATAAATGCTCCACACACTAAGGGTACTTTATTTAGAATGTTACAAGATAAAGATACCTGCACAGTCAAAGTAAAGTATAAAAATAATGGTGTATGGACTGGGTGGAATACAATAGCAACATTCACATGGAAAACTGGCAGACCAGTAATCGGATTAATACAAAGTGTAGGTGCTTGTGATATTATAATCAATAATATAATGATTAGGAGAGAATAATGGAAGAGGAATATTTAATCAAACTACCATTAACCGATGCAGACTTCATGGATAACTCATTATCATTCAGTATTGAGCATATGAAGAGTAGATTAACCTCAACAGTCTATTTTATAGTAGACTTCTATAATATGAGTAATGAGTTAATCCATACTTATAAAGCTACACGATGGGTTGTAGATTCTACATACTCTTCTTATCATACTAATTTCGATATACCATCAAGTATAGCTGATGAATCCAGTAAGTTTCAATTAACATTAGTTGCTTGTAATATAACCTCTGAAAATCCTTTATGGCTAACTGGATTAATGTTCAGGGAGGGTGATTATGATGGATACCATGTGCCATCAGAGGAAACTAATGATGCACTAATTAAATTGAATAAATCATCATATGCTAACCTTTATAATCGTGATGGTACATACCTGCAAGTTATTAGACCATCAAGGACTATATTCCATGCGAATAAATTAGATAAATGTGCATCAACTATTTTAGTTCCACATATTCCTGATGAGTCTGATATTGATGATCCAGTCGCAGTATTTTTAGAGTTCATTAATATGACTGACCAAAGAATTGATGTGCTGAGGTAAGTGATGGTTAATAAGCATATTACAAGAGATTACTCTGCACATAAGAAATCAGTCATCAGACCATATGATGAGTTCGTTAAACTCGAAATCTTTTCATTTGACCCTAAATATACTCAGACCTATCTTGCAGAGGATAAAACATTAAAAGCAGGTGAGAATTGCACTAAAACATCATGGAAAAGTTGGAGTTGCTATAAATCAGCTGATGCAATAAATGATATGGTATTCACTATTGATTATAATGTTGCAGAGAATGGTTATTATCGCTTTGATTATATTTATGAGCAGTCTAATCATATCCATGATAAAACTAATACTGGTAAAGACTTAGTGGGTCATGTTAAGATTGTTAATAATGATACAGTCTTATGGGATAGTCCTCGTAAGTTTGATGGTGAGAATAATGTCATTAAAAGAGTAGAGCATTTTAGGAATTGTAATCAAGGTAATTTAGAAATAACCTTGAATGTGCCTTATAATTGTTATTTCTTAGGTGTAATCATTCGGAAAGTAGTGTCCTTTGTCGGTGATAATTATTATGGTGATGCTCTCGGTTCAGAGGAGGGCAATTTAATGTTACTCTCATCTACTTTAACATTATCTGATATGACTAAACCATCAGAGTTAGTATGTGATATAGGATATGATGATGCTTTTGAATGTGATGAGAGTCCATCAGGGTTCTATATGGATTATCATGATGAGGTTAATTTCTATGTGAAAGATAATGATAATAATATAGTGCAAGTATTTGGTGGATACATCTCTTCTATATTACCAAATTCGGATAGGACTAAATTAACCTTGCATTGTGCTGACCGATTAGTTGATGGTCAAAATAAGTATGTACTGGATTGGATGGTTATGCAGGGTGGTACTAAATCACAGTCTGATGATGAGTATTCTAATGGTATGACTAAGAATTTCACCAGTTACCCTGAGGCATTGAAATACTTATGCGACTTACACGAAATCACCTTAAAGAGTAATATCAGTAAGGATTACACAGTTGATGGTGAGAAGTACCATCAAGGAGTATCTATCACATTCGGTAAGAATAAGAAGATTAAAAAAGTTACTGCAACTAATGGATACTCTACACCATATAAGAATTATATTCTACTTCGTAATAAGTCATCAAGTAGTGCTAAACAGACATGGAATCTATATGATGCCTCAAAGGTTGCTAAGACACCACCTAATATCACTAATTATGGATATTTACATATTACTTATGGTTTAGGCGACCCTAAGACTGATTACAAGTCTAAAACTACTGAAACAGTTGATACCTCAGATACAACAGCAGGTAGTCAGAAATTCGGTAAATGTGGTGTAAGTGCTGATAAGAAATATGTGATGAGTATCTGTAAACCATCAGCAGGTAGTAAAGATGCTAAAAAACATAATGTATCACAGAACACTATCTATAAGACTATCTTTGAGAATTACTGCCCTCGTTGTAAGAAAAAAGGAGTATTAAGATGGGATAGTGGTCGTAAAGGCACTAAATGTATTACTTGTGGTGGTTATCATGGTTCAAAGAGAGAATGGGGTAATATCTCTGAGGGTGAAGTATCATGTAATTCATGTTGTAGTGATTTTGATGGTGTTACTGGTACAGAGAAAGATAGTGGTCATTCATCAAGGTTAAAAACTGCAAGTAAACCAGTTAAATCATCTAAGAGTGAGCAGGATAAACTCTTTAATGGTAACATGGTAGCATTAGCCAAGACTGGTGTAGAAGTTACACCTGATAGTATCTTTAAAGCTATTACAAAGTTAGCATTCAAATACAAATATAAAAGAGGAGGTACTGGTCAGACATACAGTCAAATGAAAAAGACTGGTCATGGTGATTGTTGGGGATTCTCTGATTTAATATTCCAACAATTAAAGAAGTATGGTGTATCATGTAAAATAGTCGAGTATACTACTAATTCCTCTGACCAGCATCGTTCAGTCCTGTATAAGAACGATAAGAAGAAATGGGTTGATTTCCCATATCGTGATTATGGATGGAATACTCATTTTAATAATGTGCTGAATAACACCTCAGGGTCAAAGACTGGTCGGAAAGTAGAACAGTATAATGGTGTAACCATCGGTAATGCTAAACAATCAGGATCAACATCAAAGACTGAAACCACTACTGTAACCACTACTAAGGGTTATGATAAGGATAAGCCATTCCAAGCTTATTTAAAAATCACTTACTCTTTGAAACAAGATTTTAAAGCTACTAAATATGCAGTTTATGTTAAATTCACACAGACTGCTACTGCTAAGAAATCTATTAATACTGGATTGCCTCTCTACTGGGTTAATAATACAGTTAAACAGACTACACTTAAATTAGCGAATAATCGTAACCTTATAGATTTTCTTAAAGCGATACATGGTGAAGATGCTAATATCTACTTGCAAGGATTAGATTTTATTGCACCAGTAGTAAAAGAAACAAAGGATAATAAGGATACTGATTGGTATAAAGTGGATAATTCAACCGATGACCAGTCCAGTTGTAAATTAAACTTGTATCAGATAGTATTTGATGATAATGCCTCTACTGAACCTGATGAGTTAAACTCATGTGGTAAATCAGTTAATACTATGATTAAAGACATAGTAGATGATGCAGGATACTATGTGGATATGGAGTTTGGCAGACATCGTAGAGATGATGAAATACATTTCAGGGTGATTAATCAATCCTCTGAGTCATTTACTGCAAGTGAGGGTGATAATAATAATATTTTATCATGGAATAGTATATCATATAGTCCAGTCGGCTCATTATACAATATGAGTATGCAAGTCTTTAAAGGCACAGATAATATGTATTACTATGTTGATACAAAAGATGCGAAATCTATTTTAGGTTATGGTGAACAATGCACATTACAAACCAGTAAAGAAGTTATAACTGAAAAAGAAGCCTATTTTAATGCTATAATGTCAGATAAGTATAATCCAGTACAGACTTATTCTTATACTATTACTGTACCGAATTATCCTCATTTAAAGATAGGTGATTTAGTTAAAGTTATAGCGAATGCTAAGAAGTTAAACTCTGTTAAAGAAGTTAAAAGTATTAAAATCTCTTTTGATTATAGTAAAATGCCTCGTATACAAACAGAGATTGGATTAGATGAATTAGCCCCTGATATACAGTTAAAAAAGAATATTAGAGGATTAAGAGAAGAAGCTAAAAAAGAAAACACTTATTTCTATAAGAGTGCAACACCTGTATCAAATGAGATTTATTATGAGTGGGATAGATAAATGAGCGATGATTATCAAGTAAGAAAGGATATTGATAGATTACAGTCTACTATGTATGAAACTGGTAGCGACCAGTTGAAATTAGCGACAAAGGAAGAATTGGAAGCCTATCAAGATGAAGTTGATAAAAGATTCTATGATGTCGGTCAGATTGATGAAACTGTTGATAAGGCAAATAAATTAATAAAAGATGCTGAAGATAAATTATCCGAATTGACTGATGATAAGGTTAATGTTACCGATTTTGAATCATATCAAGGACAAGTAACTACTGCATTGGGTGGAAAGTCAGATAAAGGACATAAGCACCCTATCTCTGATGTAACTTCATTGCAGACCACACTTGATGGTAAAGCACCGAAAAACCATCAACACAATGCATCAGATGTCTTATATACCATCAAAAATGACTTATTATGGGCATTAATCAATACTACAATTGATAAGAACATTAATGGCGAAACATTGACTGGAATATATAGTGTAGTCAATACAAAGTTCAATCTATCTACTGCACAATCAACAAGCCACACAAACAACAAATATTATATCGTTTATGCTAACACTACTACTGATATAACTACTGCTCTTTCGACTGGTATCGATGTATCTGCTGATATTGAAGATGAATACATCAAAGAAATGCTTGACACTAAAAGAAACATTTCCGACTGGGTTGAAGCGACTGATGTAAGGGTCAGAGTCGGCACATTGCAAAATGATGCACAGACAATGTTCAATAACATCTTATACTGGCAATCACAACACGAAGATAGTGGGGGTTCATCATATAGTGGAAGATGTTATTCGACAAGTGCAACTTGGAGAACAATAACAGACCCTAAAACTGGAAATGAGTATAGTACATATGGAATTGTTGATGCAGACTTGCCTGATGAGTTCCAACAAGGAGATATACTTGTAATATCATTTCCACTTGAAACTGGTTCATCACACCTCTTCCCTAATGCAAATACTTATGGTGATACTATAGAAGACTCATTGTATTTTTTAATTAATTGGGAGAAACATTATTGTGGTAATGAGGCAAGTAGTGGTTCTGTTGATGACCATTTGTGGTATACTGTAAGTGATTATAGCCCTCTTGTTTTGATATGCAATCATAAAGAGTATTCTTCTTCTGATGAAATGTGGTATTGTACTTGGGCTATTCTCTATAATGATGTGGCTTGGGCAAATATATGGGATTTTACAAGAAATGTAAATAGATTAATAACAAATAAAGTTTCTACTGTATCAACTATCACATTAAACAGTTATGCGACATTATATGTCAATGAAGCCACCCATAATTGCGAATTACACTATGAAAGGTCATTTTCAATGGCAACTGCCAATACAGAATATACTTGGCATAGTGGAATAATAGATGAGAAATATAGACCCCCATATAAGGTCTTTGGCTTTTTTATTGAACCATATGGCTTCTTATATGTGGATACCAATGGTACAATTAGTGGAAAGTTCCCTGATGGATTCAGTACAATGACTGCTACCAATGGAAGAGTAAGATGGAGTTACTAAAATGAGTTATAGTTATAAAACAATTTTACAGAAAGCTAAAACTTGTCAATCTAATGTTAAAAAAGAATATAAAACTGGGATTACAAGTAGATGGTGTTATTACTTTGCTAAAACCATTATAACACCTAAAAAAGATGTTAAAGATATTAATATCGGTGATGCACCTAAACCATCAGGCACTTACATCAGTAATCAATTATCTAAATCATCATATATGCAAGTCTGTAAGGATTTAGTTAAATTTGTTGAGTCTAAGAAGAGATTACCTAATTATGTTGAAACTGGGAAGTATAAATTAACACCTCATTTATTAACCGAAGTCCTTGCAAGGATTATCGTGTTTTATGATAAGAATAGTAGATTACCATCAGCAGTTAATGTGAATAGTAAAGTATTCACTAAACCAGTAGAATCATCTAATAAAGTATACAAGTATTTTGTTAAAACATTTGGTTCAATTAACAGCATAGATGAGGCATTAAATAAAGTCAAGGATAAAGGATATAGTTATTATTATGATGATAAGTATAGCAATGTGCAGTCTATTGACCGAATTAAAAAAGGTTTGGGCATTAACTGTACTGACAGTTGCCATGTATTTTATAATGTTGTACTCGGACTGATTGAGAGGGGTAAATATAAAAAAGTGGAATGCCTCCATGTTCAATGTTCAAGTGGTGGTCATGTGAAGCTTCGTATAACCTTGAATGATGGTTCAAGGATTATTCGTGATCCTGCTTGTGTACTCTCTAAGAATGGTAAAAGTGTATCATGTGTATGGTGTACTAATTCAGGGAATGTTAATCCATCATGGTTTATGGCTAATCTGAATAGATGAAATTTGTAAAACAAAATAGGTGAAATTATTAAAATAAGACCTGCTACTCTTTATGGGTGGTGGGTCTTTTTTTTTTAGATAAGTTTATATATTATGCCTCATATATAGATTACATGGGCAGAGATATTTTAATACTTTCATTAGCATATTTATATAATATACTGCTTATAGTGTTAAAATAGGTGGCTAATTAGTAATACATTCTCTCCTACATCGTATTACTGGATTAGTTACCAAATGCTCTCTGACTACTTTAAATAATAGGTAATCACAGAGGTATAACTATGAGTAAAAAAAGCAAACCATATTCAAGATGTTTGAAATTCTTGAATAACAGTAGTGAAAACACAGTAAAAGCCTATGTTCAGACCATCGGTAAATACGAGGCATACCATAACATGAGCATAGAGGACTTAGTAAGGGAGGCACTTGATGAACAAGCAAACCAAGTGCCACACCACTTATTGAAAGTAATCGAGAGAATCGAGGACTTTCAGGAATACTTGATAGGTGAGGATTATGTATATAATACAATCCATCACCATATCCAAAGAATAAAAACATTATATCATAAGAATAGGGTGGAGATACCATACATCGAACCATTAAATCCTAAAAGAGCGAGGAGGAGAGAGTACATCGAGTATAAAGATGTATTAACCAAAGATGAATTAAGACAGATAATCCCATTAATGAGATTACCTGCACAAGCAAGAGCCATGACCATGATCCAAGCAGGATTATCCAATGAGGAATGCGAACACCTAACATTAACCTCATTTATAGATGAAACTTATAAGTATCATCAATGTACTGATATAGTCGAGGCACTAAAATGGTTAGCCGATGAAAACCATCCTATAATATGGGTTACTAAGTTAATCAGAGTAAAAACTAAAAAACCCTATTATGCAATCATCGGTGCTGAGGCAGTAAACACTATTGCCTCAGCTAAATTATATGAATTAGGGCTACCATCTAATCATGGTGTTATCCCTGAAAAATTATTAACTAATCATAAGATTAGCTTCAATAAAATATGTGTGAATATCAATAATCGTTTAGGATTAGGTAAGGTTGCAGAGGAAAATAAATTAAAACCTCATAATCTTCGTAGATTCCATGCAACCTATATTCGTGGAAGTGCATTATCTTATGAGGATAATGTCATGATTAGTGTAGCTGAAATCGATGAGATGCAGGGTAGAGGTAAGACTGCAACTCAGGACACCTATATTAAAACTAATCCACTAACTCAAAAAGTATTATATGCCAAAGTCATGAATAACTTATCACTTTGGCATGAGTATGATTATCAGATTATTGATGATGATGTGCATATTTTCATAGTGGATCAGGGTGTAGAGAATAAGAAACTTAAAAGAGAAGTTGAAATTTTATCTCAGAAACTCGATGAAAAGCAGAAAAATAGTGAAAAATTGAATGCTTTAAGAAACGAGTTAGGAGATGAAGCCTTTAAGGAGTTAGTGTTCGGAATATTAAATACTTCTTAAAGGAGATTAAAACCTTTATTAGATTACTGTAAATGGTATAGTTACATATAGATGTAACTACTCATTTATAGTGTTTTCTTCTAATAAAATATCATTAAAATAGTCATATAACCATATATAATCTTTTATCACACTAATATGACCACCTCTATCTATTTCTTTTAAAATTACATCTTGTAACATCATAATTTGATAAGGATATAACTCTAACTGTTTTTTATCTGCTATTGTATTTTTATCTGCTATTGTATTAGCAGTCATTAGTATCACCACACTTTTTCATTAAACAATACCTGATCCAATTTCTTAATTGATATTATACCATATTTTTCAAGTACCTGCTCGACTTCAAGATTTTTTTTCAGAGCATCAAAATATTTCTCTGCATTCTCATTCGCTCTTTTATCAATTTTGTTGAGCAAGTCGCAAGTTTTCTGATTCCCAGTTATTCGCTCATCAGTCAAAGAGTCCACTATCATCTGACTTGATGGATAATATTTGAATCTCATACAATCCACCAAATTATGCTTAAACTGAACCAACCCACCAGTAAACCGATTAGAAATTCAATCATTCCATTTCTCCTTTATAATCATCATAAATCATTTTTCCGAACATAAATATCGCTTCGCAAAGGATTATATCAAACAGAAAAACCAATATTGTTTTTAACACTTCTTCAGTCATTCAAAATCCCCCTCTTTTCTGTTAGCCCATTCTTCATCTTCTAAATATCTTTCAATTAAATTTTCAATATCCTTATCACTACCATAATATAATGTTTCATAAGCAATTCCCTGATAACCTAACCAATCACAGAAATCCCATATTATTTCAAATCGTTTTTTAGTCATTCCAATCACTATATGTTCCTGATTCTCGTTGTAATTGTTCTTCGCAAGAACAGAAATCATCAATAATCTCTGTCAAGGATTCCCAGTCTTTCTTTGCCATTAACTCATATAATTCTGCTAATCGTTTTGCTTGTCTGTCATTTCGTTGTTTTAACTGCTCATTCTCTTTATAATACTTATCACATTGGTCTGTTCTTTGATTGAGAGCATCTTTTAACTGCTCATTCTCATCATTAAGATTATTAAGCAGATGACAAATCTTCAATTCATTACTTGTAGTTGCTCCACACTTCTTATCCTTTATCTCCCAATATCTGATGTTTTTATACTCATCATCTTCTTCATATACCACATCAAATCGTTTATCAGTCATTCAGACAACTCCTTTTTTAATTCTTTCAATATTTCAATTGTATCACTTGATGTTCGTTCTCTTTGTTCAAGACTTGAATATTCTCTGATTTTCTCATCAATCAAATCAAATACTTTATCCTTAAACTGTTTATACCAAACCTTTTCTCTACTCATTGATTGATACAAATATTGTTTATCAACTTTTAACTGCTCATTCTCTTTTTCTAATATGTTTATTAATTTTTCTTGCTCATCAATAGTTTCCTTTGCAATTTTTAATCTTATAATATCAGTTATAGATTGTTTTTCAGTCAATTACTCCACTTCCTTGCCAGTTTCTTATCATCAAACTCCGAATACTCCCTACAAACTTTATAATTCTCACTTACATTCTCTTCAAACCATTTCAGGCACATATCCTTTTTAGGATTATAATTCTCACAATTCTCGTGGATATTATCTGACATATTCTTTCACCTTTGACACATTCAATACCATATCTTCACTACAAAATGTTCCTGCTCCAAAACAAGGTTCATAAGGAATCTCTAAAATATTACAAATCATAAATGGACTTAAATCAGATGGAACATTAGAAAATACAATCAAATCACTCTTAAAATGACAGGCAACCCTAAACCCCCTATATTTACTTTCAAAGTTCCACCTATTAAATCTTTCAATGATTGCTTTCTCATTATAATTATCCCATTCTTTTAAAAAATCAAATGGTAATTCTATTTCACCAGTATGGAATAGTTCATCAAGTCTTTCATCAACTCTCTTTTCAAATACCTTATTCAGATAATCGCAGACCTTTTTAGCATCTCTTTCATCATTAAAATACAATCCGATGATTGGTAAATTCTCTGACAAATTACCATTCTCAACTTCTTTTCTTTGTGCAACATAATGCCTGATAGATTCTTTATAATATGAGTCAGGATCATCCATTTTAACAGTTACAACAATATATTCTTTTTTAGTCAATCTTTTCACTCCTTACAACTATTCATCTATCCATACTTCTTTATTCCTTTCAGAAATCCGAATATTGTCAGTAAATCCAGTATAGGCAAAATTAGAGTCATACCCAATCCCTAATTCAAAATCCCCATATCCATTAGCCACTAATTCATCTAATACATCTCTTGCACTTTTAACAGTCAAATCCCCCCATTTATCTCTATCCAATTCAGAGTTAGGTTTAAAATACACATAATTATCTTTAACCATTATTCTCACCTTTCCTTAAACATTTCTCTTGATACAAATTCAGTACAATATTCCCACATTCATCCAATCGATAAATAACTTCTTCATTAATATTCAACACCCTTGAAATAGTGCGACTATCTGCAAGACATCCAATCAAGACTGCAAGATTATCATCAAACCACATATCTGCCCTATAACAGTCTACACCCATCAAATGAAGTCTATCAAGGAGTTGAATATGCTCCCAACCATCTTCCTCTTTTAAATTGAGTATATCCCAGTCATCAGACTTGTATGGGTCATAGGACTCATCAAATTCAAAATGACAGAATTTACACCTATCCAATTCGGATAGGTAATTCTGACAAAATTTACAATTTAACATAATTATGACTTCTCCATTCCATCATATAATCACTTAAACACTTAATAAACCTATTACTATTGTGTATTTCAAGATTAGTGGTAGAATTACCCATTAATGAGCAATATGCCCTTCCTCTACTATCAAATTCAGGTATAGGATAATCATAATTGGCTTCCATATTCATACAACAAACACCATATTCCCTGAATAAACTAATCAATAATTCATCAGTTACATCATTCAATTGTGTTTTAGTCTTCAATACTGCATCAGATAAATCAATATCGTGATACTTACCATTCCAAGACTGTACATCTTTATGTTTTTTATAATAATGCTTGTACTTTCTGCACAAGTCATACACTTCCCTATCAGTCATCTATATCTCTCACTAATTCACTTATCCTCTTAAATAATCCCACATCAACATCCAGCTCCTCTGATCCTAACAGACAATATAACTCATAAATATAATCATGAGCCTTTTGCACATCATCAAGCCATTCACCTTTTTTATCACACCTAACAACATACTTGATAATATTACCCTTAATAAAACCAAGACACTCATCTCGACTAATCAAACCATGCTTAAAAGCCTCTAATGGACTTAAACCATTCATATTATAATACTCAGGTTCACTCATACTACACCACCTATAAAAGAGAGAGGAGGAGATTATAAATTCTCACCCTCATCTAATTCCACTATATCCTCCTCATAATTCCCAGTATTCAACTCATTCAATAAGATAGTAGCTAATAAAACATTATTATCCCTATCTAATGTGTTCACACTACAAATATTCCTCTGCAACTTATTATCAAAGACAATAATCTTCGGACTCTGCTCAAACTTCAACTCATACCTATCAATCTTAACACTCATAATATTTCCTCATATAAAATTTCATAATTTATAGGATAAACAGTATCTAACACAAATTCAATTCTTTTAATTATATCATCTACTGAGTCATTATCAGACACTTTTAACCCATCAATATTCAACTGCAAATCCACTATTTTCATATTAACCATTTCACATAAGTATCCTCATCATCTCTTTGATTATCCCATATAAACCAAGCATAACATACTGCACTACTTTTAATCTCATGAGTACGAGTATAACATTTTATTCTTTTAACAAAAGGACAAATATATGCAGGTTTATAATTCTTAAAGATACTGTTCCACCTCCCTACACTTTCAACAGTTTGTATCCTGCCGAAAATATATAATTTATTACTTGCTAACTCTATACCTTTCAAGATAAATTCATTTAACAAAGTAAATGGTGGATTAGTTATAATATTTCCATCAAATACATCAGTACATTCAAGGAAATCCACACCAATAGTACCAAATCCTCGATCAAATAAATCAGTATTTTTTGTAACATCATAACCTAATTTAGTTAATTCTTTACTCAAATTCCCCCCCCACAAGCACACTCCCAATAAGAAACATTTTTATCAAGTAAATCATGTTTATCTAAAAGAGTAATAGCTAAGGGATCAGTAGCATAATAATCATTTTCTTCACGAGGATATTTACTATGATTAGATGCACCCATAGTAGTAAAGACTCCTTTTGTATTCATAATAGTACCTTTTGATTAGAATCTAATTTTTTTCGCTCTCTTTTTTTCAATAGTCTTTTATAATCTTCAACCGAATGGTCATATCCTGCTTGATACTCTTCCCATGTCCTTGTCCTAAATAATACTTTATTATTACACCATCTTGCAAAATTTAACTGGTAATTATCAAATTTATTATAAGGCATGACAAAGCTATCTATTTTATATTTATCTGATAAGTGCATTACTCTCATCAAATCCTCTTCAGGTGTAGACCAGTAACCTATAAGGACATAACACATAGTTTTATGAGGTGATACAGTTTCAAGCAATAATTCAATTTTATCATCAATATTTTCTTTTGGATTATCCCATGCAAATTTAACACGATGATAATGTTTTAATTTATTTATTGCCTCACCCTGCTCCTCATCGAATAATCGTATATCAAATCCTTGTAAATCGACTGGCTGATTCCATTCTAATAATGTATCAACTGCATCCCTCCATTTAGGATTAGCAAAGAAATTATTATCCATTACTTTAATATACTCACCATTCGGATTAAGGTTCTTAGGCTCAACAGACTGTATATAACCCTCTTTTCGCCTAACAACACAAAATGGGCAATTCCTAATACAACCCCTACTAAACCAAATAATCGAATAATCACAATCAGGATACAATGACCAATCATAAGGACAAGACTCAATTTCAGGTGGTAACTTTGATGTAATATCAAAGCCAGTACCACCACATATCATATCAGACCTCACATAATCCTTAGGAGTAAAATCAAATAAGCTGAAAGCATACACTTTATCATACGAATCATGATACAATGGACTATATATATATATATCATCATTACGAGCCTTATGATAAGCTGACACCTGCATCATCGCAGTATTCACAATCGATGGTTCAAGATTATATAATGCTACTTCAATATATCACCCATCAAATATCATTTTATCCCAGTTAAATCACCCATGATAATCTCCACATTGCTCTAATTTCTCCTTTAATATTCTCTGTAAATCCTCATAATCTCTTCTCATCTTCTCCTTTTTAGATGAGTCAGGTTCAAGGATCATACCCTTTTTCAAATGTGCCATAGTATATTTAATTGCACTAATCTCCTCATTTAGTAAGCAAGTCATTCATCACACCATCCATTCTCTATTAATTCATCTCTTTTAGTTAAAGCTTCATCTAATGTTTTATATGAGCCGAATTGTTTTAATACTCCATTAATCTTCTTCTGTATCCTGAAACTTCCATTATTCCGATACACATACTGATTAGCTCTTTTTAATCCTCGTGGAGGTAATCTCATATGCAAGTATTTATTCTCTCGTTCAATATACACGAACTCACCTAAATCCCAATCGCAGGAGATTAAACTATCCCTATCATGTAATGCCCATCGTATATCAGGATACCACCCATAATAAACATTATCCTTAATTATTTGATAACCCCCATTCTTCTCATAGATGTATTTATAAAAATCATCCATCTAAACCACTCATTGATATGCTTAATATAATACTTCCATTTTCTCGTTCCCAGTATAATCCATCAGTTATCATTTCATTAACTGTATCATCATCGAGCATTACTCGTGGGAGGATTAATAAACAATCTCTTATCCAATCCTCGAATGATATTCGCTCATAATCCCAATCTTCGAGGTATGGTTCAAGTTTCTCTGCAATCTCATAGTATACACTTTCAGGTACAGCCATACTATTCGTACCTGAATACATACAATATAATCCTGCAATCAATACAGTTAATGTAGTAAGATGTAAATCTATTTTAACCATTTATAATCCCTCGTATTTTGATAATACAACTCCATTACTGTTCTGATAGTGATTATCCCTCATACCATAAGGTTTCATTACTGGACTGGATAATGTTTCAAATATTAACTGGCAGATAGGCATACCATGATATAACTCGAACTCTTTCTCAGAACAGTTATAAATTTCAAGTGTTATATTCCCATTAAACCCTGAGTCAATAAATCCTGAGGATACATGAACGAATACTCCTAATCTGCCGATACTTGATTTCCCATCTACATGACCACATAAATCATGTGGTATATGGACTTTCTCTAATGTTGATCCGAGTATAAATTCATGAGGTTTCAACTTATATGAGTCTTGTGATAAGTCGATAGATTTATCATTTAGGGTCTTTAATTCACACCCTAAACTCATATCATAACTATTAGGTTGAAGCATTTCCTCATTATATGGATTGACAAGGAAAGCCTGACCACTTTTAATAATATGGTCTATATCTCTATCACTTAGTATCATCTAATTTCTCCACATAAGTACAATATTTGTCAGAATATCCAACCAATTCAACAACAAAACTCTCAATCAACTTCTCTTGTTGTACAGAGTCAAATTTCAAGTTATTAAAGACATCACCGAGATAACAGTAATGCACACCATCTTCTTTCATATAAAAACCGAGTACAACATCAGTATCATCAGGTAATCCTTTAATCTTCTCTTTTAAATCACCGACTGTTAATTTAACTACTCTCTTATTTTTTAGATTCTTCATGCTCTATTAACTCCTTAATTTCATCAAATGTTGCTAAACCTAATTCATCTATCTTCTTTGCAGTTTCATCAGAGAATTTATAAAATGACTTATCCTCATAATCTTTCAATAATTCACCATTATGACCCTGCCATTCAGCACATACTTGTAGCATACCTAATTGTACTGGACTTAATGTTTTCATACAGACAAACAGACCACTATACTCTTTATCAGTATATCCCACACAATTCAAGCAACTGCAATAAGCATACTCTTTTAAGAATAAATGCATATCCCTCCATGACTCGAATTTAACCATCTTACCACTCCTTTAATAACCTATTCTCTTCCTTACATCGCTCATCATACACTTTACTCGCATGATAATCCATTCTTAAACCATGCAACCTACCACATTGAGGACAACGATAATATAAAGTATCCTTAAAAGCGAATCGTAGCATTAAAATGAACTTCAACTCATAAAATGTTAATCCACAACAATAACCAATCCTCTGCCATGTTACACCGAACCTTTTAAATGAGAAGATGATAGGGAAGAGATTAACCCTTTTAATCGGTATCATCTTCCTCAATCGGCAGTATAACTACCTCTCCATCTTTATCTAAATCCACATAATGATTATAAGCTAAATCATATAACCAATCCTCAACTCTCATAATACTAACCTCATATTCACAATAGTATCATATAAGACATAATCAATCATTTCCACAACATTACCAAATGAATCAGTTGCATGATGGATTATCCTTATGCCCTCACTCATAAAATAGTAATCAGCTGACTCATCATACTTAAATGGGATTTCAGAGCCATTAACCCATATCTTTAATGTGAACTTATCATATTGAGATAATGTTTCAATAAAATCCTTTAATGTAATAGTGAACTCACTATCCTTATCAACAGCAATATTCATAAAATATTCCTCCTCTGCACATCATGATTCTCTCGTATCATCTGTATCAGATACTCGTACATTCTCAATGTAATATTCAATTTATCACAGATTTCAGTAATCTTCAACTTACTATGGAAATAATAATCCTCGAATACTGGATAAATATCTAATGCTTTCAAATATGCAGGTTTCTTACGATCCACACCATACTTATTCTTTAAATATGCACTAACATTATAATCCCAATCACATTCGATTAATTTATCCCTAACCATACGAGCAGTTTCAATATCAGGATACCTGCCATGATACTTTGTATCACGATTAGAGCCATGACCATATGATTTAACAATAATATAATTATTATCATCTACTTTTCTAATATGTAAATCAGGCTTCTTATCAGGTTTATGCACACATTTATCATTAACTACACTAACACAATCCATACGATTATAAGATGGCTTCCTTGATAATCCAGTATCCTCTAAAACCATATTACGATAATATCTCCAATCACTATTACTCATACCATATTTCTCTTTCAGATAATCAACTTTTAAATAAGGATTAAGAAAATCCTCTTTAAAAGCCTCATAATCAACATCAACAATAGTGCGAGTAGTGATTATGAAATTAGGTTTACTCATCAGGAATCACCTATAAACAATCTCTGACTCTAAATCATCATAATCATCTTTACTTGCATTAAAGACTATATCAAATTCAGAGTCAGGTAAAATGTTTCTTTCAGAGTATTTTTCATTATCTGAATGTACTCTGACAGTAACTAAATCACCATTCCAATTCTTTTTAAGATAAGTAACCACACTATCATCACCTATCAACACACAGAAATCTGCTCGGAATTGTGTTTCAAAAAACACATAATGATGATTATTAACAGTAATATCTGCTAATACTTTCTCCTTATCCATTTTATCCTCTAATTGTTTAGGGTTTAAATGAATAAACCTATCCTGCTCATACTCTTCCTGATTAACTGATACTTCTTTATCAGTATATGGATTAATCCACATACAATCAGAGTTAGCAGATAACTTATGTGCTAATTCATCTTTCATAGTATGCTTAGCACCATTTAAAACTATCAATCTCAAACTTCTCACCTCAAATTATTTAATTGAGGACTACATAAAAATAAGAAATGTCTATACCCTAATAGACAGTTATAGGTAATATTAAACTCTCACATAAAATATTACCTATACACTTTCTCATTATCATATAATCCCATATATCCTATATGTAAATCCTTTTTGACATTGATATATTCTATATCCTTATATGGAATATTAATCTGCCAATCATCAAATTGACTAAATCTCACCACTAATTCCTTAGAATATAATATTAATGCCTCGAAATTCGTTATCCTCGTGGAATTAATTAGTAAAAACACATTATCCCAGTCATAGGGAGGGATTAATACTGGATAATTCCCTTTACCAACCTTATGAAACCTCATCATTAAATCAGTATCCTTTCGCAGATACTCATAGATAGTGGATCTATTCATAGAATAACATCACCTGCATCAAAGACAAGATACCCATCACCATCAAAATAAGTAAATGGTATCTTCAATAAATCTTCTTTAGATAAATCCATGTTAATATCCACGAATATGAACTGTTTTAACACTCCATTGATTGTATGATACTCAAAAAATGGCTCACCAATAAGATTAGGAGAAACATTAAGTATCCCTGCTAATTCCTTACGAAACAATCCTTTATTAGCCTCAACATCAATAAAAGATATGACTAAATTCTCTAAACTATCCAATTCTAATCCTCACTCATAATAGGTGCAATCAACCCATCAACTCTGATTAACTCATCAGGAGTAGTAATATGATACTGTAATGGAATATTATCACCTATCTTCAATTCAACAACCTTATTCAACTTATTAAACTTTAATAACTCATTAATATACTCTAATGATACAGTAACCTCAGCATTACCATCCTCCTCAACTTCTAATGTATGAACATAATTTGTCATAGCATCAGTACCTGCGAGTATACTTAAATCAGACCCTACTAATTTAAATCGCATATTCTTACTACCCACTATTTTATCCAAATCAGTAGAGGACTGCTTCAAATCCTCTAATAAAATGGGAAATGAATAATCACAATCAATAACTGGTGGAGTAGGACTATTATATTCATCAAGTGCTAATGGTAACTCAAATATACGATGATTCCCATTCTCAGACTCGAACTTACAGATTAAATAATCCTCATTAGATTCCATTATTAAAGTGTCATTCTTACTTGCAGATTTCAATATCTTAAATAAATCATCTGCAATAATCATAACAGACTCTGCACCATCAACTACATAATCTCCAAAGAACTCTTTATCATACTCCACATCATAAAAGACTGTATGAGCCTTATTCAATAGACTAATTTTAAGTTTCTCAGGATCAAGTTTAAACTCAATAGTAGATACAGTATCATACACCACATCAAAAAATGTCCTGAATGACACTATATCATATACTTCTAATATCAACTCATCTCACCTCATCACTATAAAATGTATCACACACTACATGAAGATTCTTATCCACTTTCAACCGACTAAAAGAGGGTGGACTCACTAATAATCCTTTATTATGAGCATAACTATTATCATAACTCAAATAATGACCAGTAAATAAGTAATTAGCCCTCTTACCACCATCATATCCTCTCTCATACTGACTATAAAATGCCGAATAATGATTATGCCCTTGCATATATAAATCAGCATTAATATGATTCATATCTGATACGAAATTATTCATGGCTAATAATGGATTTTTAGAAACCTTAGTACCATGTTTTCCATAAACGATAAATTCCTTATCATCTTCCACTATTTTATCAAAGAAATCATTACGAGTATAATTAGCCTCTAAACGAGTAGCTACTTGCTTAGTTATATCATAATTATACTCTTTGATTGTCCTTGCCTCATGATTACCAGTACAAACCCATCGAATATAATCCTTGTAAGGTTCAAGTAACTCTATTAACCTCTCTAATGCCTCATGAGTAGATAATACCACATCATAAGCATCTATACGAGTAGTAGGAAACTCTAACATATCACCGAGAATATAAATCGCTTTATTCTCAGGTGCTTTCTCAAACCTCCTACACCACTCATAAAAGAAATCTAAATTACAATGCCTCGAACCAAGATGCAAATCTGATAAAGGGAATAGATATAGACTCTTACTCATCAGTTAAATACTCCAAATCAATTTTATCATCTAATATTCTAATCTGATTATACCATAATTCAATATCAGCCTCATGAATAAGAATATCCTTATCAATTTCAGCTACAACAGATTTCACATAATCCTCTTTTTCCTTTGCAGTACCCTGAGCATCACTCCATGCATCACTCCTCCAAGTAGCTTTTTTCTCTTTAAGCTCTGCAATTTCTATTCTCGCATCTCTTATGCCCATCATAAGAGTTTCTTTTAAATTAATAATGTTTTTTACATCTTCAACCATTTCTTCCACCTTGACTCTTCAGTTTTACAAGTACATGGAGCATTTAACTGCTCCTTAATCTCATCAATAGCTTCCTCTAACCTATCAACTCTCTCACTAAGAGTTAATTCAAATATTACTTCATTAGGAGCAGGATAATCCCCCTCTAAACTAATATTACCTTTTCTAACTTGTGCAATAAAATTCTTAATAGTAGACTCACTAACCTTATTAGAATGAAACTGTATCTTATTACGAATCTCAGGTATACTATTACCTAACTCTAATAAAGTCATGATCCTACGAGCCTCAGTAATATTCAAAGGATACTTCTTACCAAGCCCATCCTCACGAATAAAACACTCCTGCACAATATTATAATCATACCTCATCTTCAATCTCCTTAATAATCAATTCAGGGGTTAAAGGGTCAATAAACGAACCAATAGCCTCTAAAATCTTACCATTCTTACTAATCCAAAACTTACCATCTTTCAAGATAACTTCATACATTATTCTAAAACATCCATTATTCTCCTCGCAGTCTTACTCCCTACTCCTTTAACACCTACTAAATCATCATAGGTAACTGCTAATAAATCCCTCAAATTCTCTAAATGCAAATACTCACGAATCATAATCGCAGTCTTAATCCCTAACCTCTGACTATCATTAATATAAATACATGATAAAAATGTAGCAATAGGATCAGACAATGTCGCTTTCGGTCTATCAACACCACGAACATTAGGATTATCATCCAAGACTTTTTTAGTGATAAAATCCATTATAGTCCATGCTTGTTGATTATTATCCACATGAATAACCCTTGACTCTATCTGCAACCTTGCTAATGCTCCAAGATAATTCCTGACAGTAAACTGTTTAACTTGATTCCTACGATTCCAATAATTCGCATTCCTCTCATTAATATGCTCAGCAACATTACCCACTACAATAACATAACTGTAAGGATACTGTTTCATTCTCTCCACTTGCCTGAATACTCGACCATCAATAATAGATGATACAATATCAGGGGCAGTTTTATATTCAAAAACTACTTTATTATCAAAGATGAAATCACCGACTGGATAATTACCCACTTCAATATCATATGACCCATCAAAGAATTGTCGAGCAGAATTAATACGAGTATTAGATTCTCTATTATCAATCTGCAACTTCATATTAACTTCCCCTGATGTAATGCTTCATCAATTCTATCAGATGCTATTTTAAAATATTCATCTTCTCTTTCAATACCAATGAAATCACGATTAAGATTAATACAAGCCACACCAGTAGTACCTGAACCCATAAATGGATCAAACACTAAATCACCCTCATTACTATGTATCCTAATCAAATGCTCCATCATACTCTCAGGTTTTTCAGTAGGGTGTTTAGTTTTACCATATGCACTTTTATTCGGTGTTTCAAAGAAATTGTGCATTTCTTTTTGCAAACCAAAGTTAAAAGTCCATGCAGTTTCACCTTTACTGCCAATCCAAGCATATTCACAAGCAGATAAGTAATTTACTTTTCTAAAAGATGGTACTGGATTAGTTTTATGCCATGTGAAAATTGTACGAGTCCTCATATCATATTCCTTACCCATCCAACCGAGATAATTCACATCTTCCTTACTAAAAAAGGAAATCATAGTACCACCATCCCTTAATAACCCTACACATAACTCATACCATTCTCGTGTAAAATCAAGGAACTCCTGCCTCTCCATATTATCCCATGCACCAAAATCATAATTCAAAGACTTTTTCCTCCTCATACTAAGAGAATCCATCTTAGACCTATCACGATTATCATTCAACTTTGACACATTATAAGGTGGGTCAGTAAGTATTAAATCAACTTTAAGACCATCATCAATGAGTTTCTGCATCTCATCTAAACAATCACCATGTATAAGCTTCATCTTACTACTCCATCTTTACCAAATTCAACATATCCCTTTTTCTTTAAAGTGAATATATTACCTTTAAAACTGCATCCACTACAACTAAACCATTCCTTAGTAACTAATAGGCTCGGATTAGAGTCATTATGCTCAGGACAGCAACAATAACCATATCCTTTCGGATAAATCTTAATATCACCAGTTAAATCCCTAAACACTTCCCTTAAATCATTAACTTGTATAGGGTCATCACCATCAAATACCTTAGTCTGTTTTAATTGATGATTCCTATCCTCTTCTTTGATTTCCAGTTTAGCATATGCAGTTTTTTGAGCGAAATCTTGTATTTTAGTAACCTTATAATCTTTAAGGAACTCTCCCTCAATGATTTCGCAGGTTTCACCAGTTTTAGGGTGTTTACTACCTATCAATCTGATGTTCCCATTTAACCCTGCACTAAAATTAACCTGATCCAAAGTCGGATAAGATGATTCACCATCATGTATAAGGAAACATACAAAAGCATTAAAGTAACTATTCCAACTCTTAACCTTACGAATATTAGTATCATTAAATAGGAATGGTGCAATCTCTATATAGATGTGATAACCCTTAGACCCTGATTTAACAATGACACTATTTAATCCATTGATTTCTAAGTAATTTCGTAGCTTTTTCACATCATGATATGCTTTATCTATGTCCTCACTATCAAAATCTAAGATGATAGTATCAATGAGTCTACTCTTCGGATATTTCGTAACATAAATATCCTCTGTATCCTTTTGAGTTTTTAGGACTTTTTTTATAACATTGTTATTCCAATATCGGTATTGCTTAGCATAACCAGTAGCCCTATCACGAACAGTAATAATATGTTCATTCGGTGTTAAAAAACTATAAATTGACATAATTTCCCTCTAAGTATGGTAATGAGTCTTTTATAGGTTTAACTGTTTCAAAAATTGATGCAGTTTCATTATCATTATCATTCTCTAAAAAAGTAAGATACTCATCTACATTATCAGGATAAATCTCACGAAACAAATTAGTGGCTTTATGAATCTTATCTGCACGAAACTGAGGTATAGTATCTTCAACAGACTCGCCTAATCCATGATTAAGACAATAAACATTATGATGATTCTTAATATCCTTACCAACATTAACAATGATATTCTCATCAAGTAAAGTCTTAATCCTATCATTAAGATAATTCTTAGACTTTTTAAACCATGCCTTAGTCCTATGAGTAGATTTCAAGGATTTAAGAGTAAATAATTGCTGAGGATAAAATGATAAATCAATAAAACCATTATCCTCATCAACAGCATCAGCTATATAATCTAAGACTTGATCCTCCCATAAGGTATCCTCATCTTTAACAATACCAAATGTAAGATAATTTTCAATTAAACCATTAGCAAATCGTATCTCATCAGGTAATAAATTAGCACTATCAAAAATATTCAATGCAGTTATATTATCCCTCTTTGAAGCTAAATAGATTTTAGTATCCTTAGAATTATACATCTCATCATAATAAAGATTATGATTTAAAGAGTATGGGTGATTTAAAATAGTTACAAGTTTCAATATAGCATTAAACTCTTGTATTTTCCTATTAAAATCATCATTCTCTTTAATTAAATCCTCTACAACGAACATATATGGATTAAAGAAGTCAAAATCATCAGGATTAAATTTATAGACTAATCCTTTAATAGCCTCTCTGATATTCATGACTTCATTAATATCATCATAGTATTTCCCATGATAAGCCATTACAGAGTCATAAACCATTAACTTACCTGAATCCACTACTTGAGGTGTTAAGATTACTGACCTTGACTTCTCTTGGTCATTAACCATTTCCTCTTTCGCAGTAGTATAGGATAAAGCAGGGTAGCCTTTAACCCATTGCTCCTCTTCCTCCATATTATTATCCTTATTGACTACACCTCTTTCAACATAACCATCAGTTGTTAATTCTTTGATTAAATCTCTTAATTGGATAGTATCCTCATTAGATTTCTCACCACCTAAATCACCGATGAAAAAGATTTCACCAGTTAAATCACGATGATTATATTTCCTGAAAAAGTATGCAACAGATTTTCCACCTTTATGCACATTCTCATCAGGAATCATAGACAAGGCAGTTTCTAATACAAAAGATTTCCCACTTGCAGGACTACCGATAGCAATAACATTAGTACCTTTAAACCCTGCAATAGTCTGAAAATACCCTAAAAAAGCCCTAACAATTTCACGAGGACTACCTACACCTAAACAATGACTAACAGCCACTATCATCTCTAATGGTGTTTTATCATATTTTTCAAGATAACCATTAAATCGTGCATATAAATTAGTGTATTTCTCATCTTTTCTTTTAGCCTCTTCACGAAGCTGAGCCTTAGCCTCATTTTCCTTAATCTTATCCTCATCAACAATGTTTTTCTCTAACTCATTTTTAATTTGGATAAAGATTTCAGATTGTTTTTCAGATGAATAATCACTTAAATGTTTCTTAACTTCTTTATACAAATCAGAACGATAAGTCATTTCGGCAGGTGAATTAGAAGTAGCATCAATGATCCTAACATCATCATTGATTTTCATCTCATACTTGAATGGTTTATTAGAGGTAGATGATTTTATACATCTCACCTCTACACCATTAACTACCTCAATCCACATTTATATCCAACCTTAATCAATCATCTCTGCTTGTAATCTCACATAATTATATGTGCCTTTAATCTCCTCACACTTACCTAAAAAAGTAAAGCCCTCAAGAGCATCTTTTAACTCTTCCTGAGTAGTGGAAAATGGTTTATTACCCATATCCTTAGGTAACTCACCTGCATTCTGTAATGCAAGTTTAAATAAAGGATAAGCAGATGCAGTAGGATAAAAGATTAACTCAGCTTCATTAGTGATTTCCTTAGGTTTACCACATGGTAAAAACATAGGGAACATGACTAAATCATCTTCACTAATAGGCTCAATAACCATTTTCTTAGATTTTTTCCCAGTTAATTCATCGACTACCTCGATATAATCACCATCCTCATTTAACTCATAAAGTCTGCATTTATCCATATTATCCATAATACAGAACTCTACAGTTAATTGAGCTTTCTCAGGCTCTTGTTTAACTGGGAACACTCTACTAACTCTTTCAATACCTAATTTAACCCCATCAGGTTTAAAATCTCTGATAGAGGTTAAAAAAGGAGTTTTACCAACTCTACTATTAGGAAACTTATTATCTCCCTCAGTAGCCTCAACTATCTTAGCCATTAAAATTCCTCCATTTTTAAAATATATCTCTTCGGAATTTTGAGGATTTTTAACTCCTCAACTGCTTTATCATAAGCTGAACTCTGACAATCAGCCTCGATTATTAAGCAATCCGAAGATTCATTATGGGGATTAATATAATCAACAATCCATAACATCCTCAAGCCTCCGACTCAAATTTTTAAGTGGAACTCTGACAATCCACTTCATCATAATTCTACTATGATGATAAGATGGGCATCCTACACCTAATCCATTTGGTAAAAACCATAAACCAAACCAAAAACCAAACTTCATAGGATTTTCCCCTTGTAATTATATCAATAAGAAAGACATCACCAGTTAAAAGTTTATATACCACACCATTTTTTAAAACACCACTAATAAAAAACAGTAATAGAATGCCCATCTTATCATAATAGCAGAAGTGAGAGATAAGGGAATGACTTCCCCTTAAACCTCCTCAAATGGATAAAATCTCAAATACAGACAATAATCTGCATTATCATCGAAATTATAACTGATACTGAACATCATACCAATCTCACTAAACAATGATGGATCAATATGTTTAGATGAAATTAATGAGCCATTAATCCTAATCTCTATGATATGACCATCACTTGTAAAATGGACTTTCGGATAAACTGCAAGATACTTATAAAAAGTATCCTTGATTTTATCAGCTAACCATTCATAGATTTTATCCCTTGACTCATCAATATCATTAAATTGATGGTTCAATTCAGATACTGCCTCTCTCCAATCAGATAACTCCATAATCAGCCTCCCATACAGTATAAATATAATCCCATAGATTATCTGTTCTCACATTTTCAAAAGCATAATTAATGGAATTTTCAAGATTATCAGGCTCATAACCTATAATCTCAAATGCAGTATGAATTGCTTTATCCAATTCATTGACTGGTAATTCATCAATCTTCTTATCAGGAGTAATCTCTTTAATCCTCTCCTTGATAATTTCAGGTGAATAATCATCAGGTTCAAGTTTAGGTACAATGAAACTCATACCATCACCTCAACCTCAGACTCTAATAAAAGTAACAACTCTATGATACTCATAAAATCGCTCCTATTATACACCATGAACTCATGATGATTAGAGATACTACTATAAAAACAAGTCCGAACCTTAAAGCATCAACATTACTTACCTTATGATCCTCAAAGTAAGTATTCCTCCTATGAAGTCTTACTTTAGGTTCTACATTCCAATACTGGTTTAATGCTCCCAGTAATCCTTGATTACTCATTAAACCCACCCCTGCCATCAGCAGAGGTAACAACTAATTGATTACTATAATCACATAATATAGCATCAATTAACACTTTCTCAGTTTCAGTACAAAAATAACCTGATTCACCTGAAACTGGATGTAAAATCTTATCCATGTTTAAACCTCGACTAAATTTATTAAAACAATATCAAGACTCTGACCTCTCAATATAGTTTTACAAATTAAGGTATATCCGACATAGTATATAAATGTTTCTATTATAATTACACACAACATAATAACATAGAAACACTTATATACTTACTATAATAATATATACTAATTGTACTGAGTTGCTTTTTTTACTCAAAAAGCCTCGACTATCAGTACCATGCAGATGATCCATTCATGACCAACTCTGACCTTGCACTCGTGCAAGTGGTCGGATTATCTTCATGTAAAACATTAAAACTATTTCTCACTTCCCTATAATCCAATAAACTATTTTAAGAAATTTCGAGGCTTTTTTTAACCTATGAAACTTCCCTAAAATTTAGGGATATACTAACTAAAATTTCGAGGACTTTCCCATAATTTATAATCAGACTTCCCTAAATTTCGAGGATTTTCCAACTGAAATTTCGAGGCTCAGGACTTCCCCATGATTTGAAAAACAGCAATAAGAAATTTCGAGGGATTTAGACTTCCCCAGAATTTGAAAAATGAGTAATAGAAATTTCGAGAGAAACTGGACTTCCCCACAATTTGAAAAACAGCAATAAGAAATTTCGAGGCTTTTTTATCCCCATTACCAATAAATATGCTCCATTAAAAGAGAGGAGCATAAAAAAATGTCTAAAAAACAAGGGAGGCAAACCAAACCTCCCTTATGGAGTTGTTAAAAACATTGAAATATTTTTAACATATAATATATTATTCACTATCATTATTTAAATATTGTGATACAATAATCATACGAGTAATAATATTCTCATAAGACTCTCCCTCAGTAATCCTAAAAGAATCTAATTTATCAACTGTACTCTTATCTAATCTCATAGTGGATATTATACTATAATCCACATCTATAAGAGGCATATAATCCTCTACCTGATTAATCAAGTTATTTACTGCAACATCATATGTTGTATCATTTAATAAGTTTTTTGTATTTTTATGTATTTTTACTGTTGTCATAATTTATACTTTATATTTACTAATATTTAAATGTTTACGATTTATTTTACGAGAAAATTATGTGCATGGTTATGGAGTTTTTACGAAGATTCTCGCTGAGCATTTACGAAATTTTTACGAAGATTTTACGAAGATTCTCGCTGAGCATTTACGAAATTTTTACGAAGATTTTACGAAGATTCTCGCTGAGC
>Ga0247610_10000451_pt1 | contig 58280 bp, 50 predicted proteins | sample 174DNAGHGhighgp2_FD_193483 | JGI IMG/M metagenome (GOLD analysis project Ga0247610, IMG submission 193483) | Sheep rumen microbial communities from Palmerston North, Manawatu-Wanganui, New Zealand - 1742 DNA GHGhigh gp2 | ecosystem: Host-associated > Mammals > Digestive system > Stomach > Rumen...
ACCACCAGTCTGGACGGCCTTGAACTTACGGCCACCCTTGATGCCACCACCGATTTCGTAGATAATGTCGCGCAGCGTGGTGCCCATCGGGACCTCAATCAGACCGACGTTGTTGATCTGACCGGCCAGAGCGAACACCTTCGTGCCCTTCGACTTCTCGGAGCCAATGCTGGCAAACCAGTCGGCGCCCTTGGTGATAATGATCGGCACGTTGGCGAAGGTCTCCACGTTGTTCACGTTGGAGGGTTGGCCCTTGTAGCCATGAACAGCCGGGAACGGGGGTTTCAGTGTAGGCTCACCACGCATGCCTTCCATCGAGTGGATCAGAGCAGTCTCTTCACCGCATACGAAAGCACCGGCGCCGTAGCGGAGTTCGATATCGAAATCGAAGCCCGAGCCAAGGATGTCCTTACCGAGCAGGCCGTATTCGCGGGCCTGGGCGATGGCGACTTGCAGACGGTGGATAGCCAGCGGGTATTCAGCACGGATGTAAACCAAACCGTGGGTGGCGCCGATGGCATAGCCGCAGATGGCCATGGCCTCGACGATGCTGTGCGGGTCGCCTTCCATGATGGAACGGTCCATGAACGCACCCGGGTCGCCTTCGTCGGCGTTGCAGATGACGTACATCTCATCGCACTTGTTCTTTGCGCAGAGACCCCATTTCACACCAGTGGGGAAGCCAGCGCCGCCACGGCCGCGGAGGCCTGACTTGGTGACTTCGTCGATCACTTGTTGGGGAGTCATTTCGCTGAGGCACTTGCCTAAAGCCTCGTAACCGCCACGGGAAATGCATTCGTCGATGTTTTCGGGATTGATGAAACCGCAGTTACGCAAAGCGATACGCAGTTGCTTACGGTAGAAGCCCATGTGCTTCGAGTCAGAGACGTGTTCCTTGTTTTCAGGATCCAGATAGAGCAAATCAGTGACCTTACGGCCCTTGATGATGTGCTCGTTGATGATCTTTTCGACATCTTCAGGCTTCACCTGAGTGTAGAACGTGTTGTCAGGCATGATCTTCACGATGGGGCCCTTCTCGCAGAAGCCGAAGCAACCCGTTCTGACCACCTGAACTTCATTCTGCAAGCCCTTCTCAGCAAGGATGCGCTGGAAGTTCTCGATGATTTGAGCACTTGCCGAAGCTTGGCAGCCAGTACCACCGCACACCAGCACGTGCATCTTGATTTTTGTCATATAAATTCCTCCGAATTAAATTATTAGATAGTTTCGTAGTTCACGGGGATGACGCCTTCCACCATTTCGTTGTTCATCACATACTTGGTGAGGATTTCGTCAGCGCGGTTGTTGTCGACATGACCGAAGACGATCGGGTCCTTGCCGGGGCACTTCACCTCGATGGTCGGCTCGGCGTGGCAGTAGCCCATGCAGCCGGTCTGGGTGAAGACGATGCCGAGCTTCAGCTCATCGGCCTTCTCCATCATGTGTTCCATAACTTGTTTTGCACCGGCGGCGATACCGCAGGTAGCCATTGCGACCTTAATTTGCACCAAAGAGTCGGGATCGTTGCTCTTCTCGCGAAGGTCAAGGGTGGACTGAAGCTTCTCTCTCATAGCTTTCAGTTCTGCTAAAGACTTAACTTTTGCCATAGAATGATTATTTTTATGGTTATTTATTGAGTTGATTTCTCACTTTTGCCTCCCGAGAGGACACGCCTCTCGAAAAACGCTGCAAATTTAGGGAAAATAAGTGCTCATTCCAAATAATAATCAAAGATTTTTTCCGATTTTGCGCTTTTGTATTTGCTTGTTTTTTAGGTGATTAAAACCCGAAAAACATCCTTAGTTGTAAATTAGAATCGTTCTAATTTAGAAAAGGTGGTTTTTTCACAATTATAGCGCAAATCTTTAACTCAATTTCAAAAATATGATTCCCGCAATGGACAATAGTAGAGCCATAGAAGCGAGGCTAATAAAGAAGTAAGTTTTGGAGCCTTCGGCTTTGAATTTTGTGCATATCGAATAAATATTATAAGAATTGAATTTTGTGCATATCGAATAAATATTATAAGAAATTACATAGAGAGATAGAGCAATGCTCGAAACAATGAAATTCGCAACATGCAAAATCACCAAATGCATTTCCAATAAGCTTGAAAAGTCATTGTAATCATTAGGATTAGGCGTTAGAACAAAAATGATATAAAGCACGGCTGTCAAGAGCAACAAGATTGCACTAATAAACAACAATCTCTTCGATTCAACTGTTTTTAGTTTTGTACGAAAAGCAACAACGATAGAAATGATTAGAAAAACAACAAAAGATAGAGGTATCAGCAAATAGGGAATGGTCAGAAGCGATTCGACGATATAAAATACAGGGTATTGATCCCTATCATAATCCAGATAAGCAAGAAATAAGACTTTCAGATCAGATATGAGGAGCATTAAGCCAAAAACCAATCCAATATATCTGGTGATTTTCCAAAACTTTTGAATACCATGATTTTCTTCAACATCCATGATTCTAACAATTTTTTCAAATGGAAAAACAAGAAAAACAGGGTTTTATTATAAAACAATAGCTTTAAAAAGCATAGGTTCCATTCCGTCGCACAAATATACGAAGAAACAGCTTGCTTTTTAAAGCCACTGCCGATAAACACAAGATGCTATTAAAGCTCGTCGTTGATAAGCATTTCAAGCACCTTCATGAAGTTCTGCTCCTTGAGGTTGACCTCGCCTTCCTCGGCAGCAACGATGTCGTTGATGTCGGCCATGAAGGCCACTTTGTCCTCTTGGGTCTTCAAAAACTCGTCCTTGTGCTCTTTGAAGAAACTCAGCCAAGCCGGGCTGGACATGGACTTCCATGACTCGAAGACCTCGTTATAGCTTTTTTCGTCGAACTGCATGCAGATGCGCTCCAACTCTTTCATGGAAATGTTGCCATCGATGCCCGACGCGCAAAGCATCATGAAAATCTCAAACTTTTCTTTGGTAAGGTTTTCCATAGTTGTATAGTTTTATCCGATTATGGCACAAAAGTAGAAAATAAAACCATACCTTTGCACCAAATTTCAATTTTTATGAGAAAAAAATTATTCATCGCCATTTTTGCCCTGATTTCCAGCATGGCCATGGCACAAGACAAGTGTTTCTGGGTGTTCTTCACCGACAAAAACGAGACCCAATTCGACCCCTATTCCTATTTCGATGCCAAAGCCATCGAGCGCTATCAGAAATGCGGCGCCGACCTATACGACATCAGCAACTACCCGCTGAACGACAGTTATGTCGGCACAGTCGGCTCCTACTCCACCGAGGTCTTCGGCGAGTCGCGCTGGCTGAATGCCGTTGGCATTGAAGCCACCGACGACAATGCTGACTTGATTGCCCAACTGCCTTTTGTGGCCCGCGTGCAGGAAATCGTTTCCAACGGAACGGTGACCAGCGTCGAGACTGGGTTCAAGGTAATTGAAGACAACGGCAAAGACATCCTCACCGACCAACTAAAGCGTTTCGACGGCCAGCATTTTATTGATAAAGGCATCGACGGCAAAGGCATGCGCATCTGCGTCATGGACGGCGGTTTCCCAAAGGTGGACACCCACCCCGCTTTCCAACATCTACGCGATAACCATCAGATTATCAAGACCTACAACTTCCCCAACAAAAAGGAGGACGTCTACGGCTGGAGCACCCATGGCACCATGGTGTTGAGCTGCATCGCCGGCATCAATGAGGATGGTCAGAAGCTCGGTCTGGCTACAGGCGCCGAGTTTCTCCTTGCACGCACCGAAATCGACCCGGAACCTTTTAAAGAAGAGGTGTGGTGGGCACAAGGTGCCGAATGGGCCGACAAGAACGGTGCCGACATCATCAACAGCTCCTTGGGCTATGGCAAGGACCGTCACTGGACCAAGGATATGGACGGCACATCATACGTGGCCAAAGCTGCCAACAAAGCCGTCGAAAAGGGCATATTGATCTGCAACTCCGCCGGTAACGAAGGCGATGACAGCCGTTGGATGACCATCATCACCCCCGCTGACGCTGAGAATGTGATTTGTGTGGGCGGCATCGATGCTAATTTAAAGGAATATCGTCATATCTCTTTCAGTTCATACGGACCTACTGCCGACAAGCGTCGCAAGCCCGATGTGGTGGCCTTCGGCGAGGCCCAAGTGGCCAATCCTAGCGGTGGTTTCACCTCAGCCTTTGGCACTTCGTTTGCCAGTCCCTTGACAGCCGGTTTCTGCGCTTGTGCATGGCAAACCAAGCGCGATTTGACAGCCTTGCAGATGAAGGATGAAATCCAAAAGTCGTGCGACCTCTATCCTTATTATGATTATGCCTATGGTTACGGTGTACCCCAAGCTGCATATTTCACGGGTGACCTTCAGCCCGCCGAGCGTTCTTTCAACCTCGTTCAGGAGAAGGACGGCGTGAAGATTATCGTCCCGAAGTTCATTGAAGACCAAGATGTTTTCATTAATGTGGAAGGTGCCGATGGTGTGCTGCTTGGTTATTATAAGGTGCATCCCGATTCAACGGGCATCAAACTGAGCAACAAGGACTTCGGCCAAGGCAAGAAGCTCAATGTCAGCTATAATGGCTTCTATGACTCCTGCCCCGTCTCCGGCAACGGCGGCGACATAAGCCTGCTGACCCAATACAGAAACAGCCAAAACGGCACCTTCAAAAAAGTGAAAGAGGAAGGCTGGCAGAATACGCTCTACTTCCAATTTGACTACAACTTGCCCAATGCCACGTGGAACGGCTTCAACCGCCATATCGCCATCGGTCGCCGCTGGATGTATGGCAAGTCATATAAAATAGGTATGGGTCTCGGTCTCGATTGGAACCGTTTTGTGAACAATGACAAGGACAGCGACATTCATCCCTTCCATGATCAAGTCATGTTAAGAAACATGCAACTGCGCGGCGAATTGCTGCAACGCGTTGTCATCCGCCTGTGGGGCATCAACTGGGACCTCGGCGGCTATGGTGGAATCAATATCACACGCCGAGTGCGCATCACCGACAAGACTTACATTACCGACGATATGGGTCAACCCATCTCAGGCAACGACTATTCAAAGAAGATCACGACCTATTACAATGCCAAAATAATGAATCTCTTTGAATATGGTGCCTTCACACGCATCAGTTACAGCATCGCCAATATGCTCAACATTGGTGTTTATGGCAGCTATCGCCTGTCGCCTGTCTGCAAAGACACTGACGACCTCATTCATCCAGATGGAGACTGTTACATCAGTCCGTCTCATTGGAGTGTAGGCATCGAGTTTGAGATTTTGCCTTAATGAAAAACGGGGCGGACTGAGTATCCGACACTGCGATCGTATGGACCAGATGAATGATTGCCAGAATAGAACTTGCTGTATAATGCATTGTTTGGGCCTGTTGCATCAAGTGAGCTCGACCAATAGTTGCCATCGGACCCGACACGGTTGAGGCTTTCGATCCAATAATAGCCACCAGCAGGAAGGAAAATGCTGTTACCATTGGAGGCTCTAATCAGCCTTCCGTTGACACCGTTTTGGGTGGTCCATAAGGTTGTCGTATTATTCCATAGCTCTTGCCATTGGGCATCCGTAGGCATACTCCAACGATCGCCCCAGTTGGCCGTAGCAGCATCGTCTTCCGAACACAAGACGGTGAAGGTATCTGTATAACCTTCGTTTCCAAAACTCGCCATGTTGCAGTACTTGGTAAGTTTGTGATCCTCGCCGTTGCAGTATTTATAGGTAGGCCAAGTATAAGTAGTCTTAGGACAAGTCTCGCCCCAGGCAAAGTAGTCGCCATAGTTTTCGGGCGTATTGGCACCCACATTACAAGTAGCCCATAGCGTTCCACTTGGCAAACCTAGGTCAATGTAGTCGTGGCCATTGTAGGTTCCACTTCCGTCGCTACTTCCTGGATTGTTTTCTAACGTCTTGAAACTCTTGTCCTCTCCATAGTAGATCTCTGAACCACTCAAAGCGTATGCCCTAACATGATAAACGGTATTTGGTTCAAAATCTCTGAGGGCACAAACGAATGGAGCCATCCAGTTTGTAGTGGAAACATGAGCACCATCCACTGTGGGATTGGGATTGGTACCCCAACAAACACCAAGTTCATTGAAAGTAAGACCTTCTGAGACCTCTACCCTTCCTCCACAAACAACGGTGGTTTCGGTAATGTCCTTCGGAGTGTCCGTAATTACTTTGACAATCACCTCTTCATTGTTATCACTATTATTACCTCCGCCTTGGTTCCCACCTCCATTAATGGGGTCGTTTTCCGGTTTGCAACCTGTGGAAAATATCATCGCAGTAACTAGCATCAAGACGGATAAAGCCTTCATTGTTATTTTTTTCATTGCTTTACAATTTGAATTAAACGGCGCAAAAGTAGAAAAAAAGATATTCTACACCAAGTTTTTCTTAGTTGAACTAAGCTTGAATTTGTCTTTGTTATGAAAGTAGGCCATTTAATTGTTTTTTTTTGGTCGGCAGACAAATTATTTGTTTTTACTTGAATTAGTGTCAAAATATGTAACTTTGCACACACGAACAATACATACAGACTATGCTACAAAAAGGAACAAAAGCCCCTTATTTTGAGGGCAATGACGAAAACGGCAACCTTGTAAAACTCACCGATTTTGCTGGAAAGAAACTGGTGCTTTATTTCTATCCCAAGGACAGCACACCGGGCTGCACCGCCGAGGCTTGCGACCTGCGCGACAACTACGAGCGTTTTCTGTCGTTGGGCTATAACGTTCTGGGTGTCAGCCGCGATAGTGCCGCCTCGCATCAACGTTTCATTGCCAAGTATAACCTGCCTTTCCATCTCATCGCCGATACCGACTTGACCATCCTGAAAGCCTACGAGGCTTGGGGAGAGAAAAAGATGTACGGCAAGGTGACCGAAGGCACGTTGCGCACTACCTACATTATTGACGAAAAGGGTATTATCGTCGATGCTATCGGTAAGGTGGATATCAAGAACCATACGGCACAGATATTATAAGTCATGAGATACTACGTTGTTGATGCCTTTACCGACCAACCCTTCGGCGGCAATCCCGCAGGTGTGGTGCTGCTCGAATCAGAACAGTTTCCTGAAGAGAAATTGATGTTGCAAATCGCTGCGGAATTGCGCTATTCGGAGACGGCTTTCATCAGGCGACACTCCGATAAGGAGTTTACTATCCGGTATTTCACGCCCAAAGCCGAGGTGGAACTATGTGGTCATGCCACCATAGCATCATTCTATTTGTTGCACCATGAAGGGTTGGCTTCGGGGACTTGCCTTTGCCACACATTTGCTGGCGATTTACGTGTCGAAGCAGGAGAAAGGGTGATGATGCAGATGGCCATGCCGCGCATTGTGGCTACCATCAAAGAGAAGGAAGAAATCTATAAGGCATTGGGCGTCAGTGATTACCATCCATCGATACCTGTACAAATTGCCTACTCAGGCCTTCCCGATTTGATGATTCCCTTGCCCGATGTGGACACCTTGCAGGCCTTGAATCCCAACATGGAGGCCATCACTGCCATCACCAAGAAATATGATGCGGTCAGTTTCCATGTCTTTGCCTTCGCCAACGACAACTACACAGCCCATGTCCGCGACTTCGGGCCTTTGTACGGCGTGCCTGAGGAATCGGCAACTGGCACAGCCAATGCGGCATTGACCTTCTATCTGCAACAAAACGGATGTCTTGGCGCAGAAGCGGAATGCGCCTTCATGCAAGGTGAGGCAATGGGTCGACCTTCGGTGGTGGCCACACAAATCCGAAAGGAAGGAACCATCTATGTGGGCGGCACGGCAGCGATTGTTGCGAAAGGAGAATTGTGTGTTTAGTTTATGTCGGAGCTGAAAACCATATTGTCTGGCAGAATCAGCGGAGGCGACGCCCGAGCCTTGGCTGTTGGCGACTTCAAGGAGGAATTGTTTCAGTTGCTCTTTGACCCTGACAAGCGTACTTCCGACAATGCCGCCTGGGTGTTGACGCACCTGCCTAAGACTGCAGATGCCTGGTTGGCCGAAAGGCAGAATACCCTTATCGACGAGGCCATGTGCACCACTAGCACCACCAAGCGTCGTCTCATCATGAACCTGTTGGAAAGAACTCTATTTGAGGCCGACAGCATCCGCACCGACTTCCTCGATTTCTGCTTCAACGCCATGCTCTCCGACGAACCCATCGGCGTGAAGTCATTGGCTATCAAGCTGACTTATGCGCAAAGCAAATTCTACCCAGAACTTCTTGAAGAGTTCAACACGGCACTCCAAATGATGGAGCCAGAGGTGCTGCCGGCCGCGTTGAAGCATATTAGGGGAAAGATGTTGAAAAAATGATCCATTGTAGGGCTCCTGAGCTTGTCTAAGGACCCGTAACTCAAAATGAACAAACAATTAAACCATGAATAATCAATTCACTATCCGTCCCGCGAAGCCCGAAGAGGCAGGCCTCGTACTTGAATTCATTAAGAAACTCGCCGTTTACGAGAAATGTGCCGATGAAGTTGTGGCCGATGAAGCCACCATCTATCATTCCCTTTTTGTGGAGCATGCCGCCGAGGTGGTCTTTGCCGAGGAAGACGGCGTGGTCATCGGATTCGCTTTGTTTTTCCACAATTTTTCCACTTTTGTCGGGCGCAAGGGCCTGTATCTTGAAGACCTGTTCATCCTTCCCGAAAAACGCGGTCGAGGCTATGGTAAGGCCTTGCTGAAATATTTGGCAAAGATTGCTGTGGAGCGCAACTGCGGCCGCATGGAGTGGATCTGCCTCGACTGGAACAAACCTGCCTTGACCGTTTACCGCAGCATCGGTGCCGTGCCCATGGACGAATGGACCGTGCAACGCTTGGACGAAACGGCATTACGAAAATTCGCTTTGGAGGATTGAATATGGCTACATACCTTTATCCGACCTCGGAAGGTTTTGATGGCCTGCTGATGAGTACAGACGGTGAGGTGTTGACTGGCCTTTGGTTTGCAGGTTCGCGAGATGAAAACAAACATCCATTGGGCGTTGTAGAGACGCGTTGCGCCACGTCTCTACCGCCCGTAATCCATGACACCTATCGTTGGCTGGACCTCTATTTCACAGGCTGTCAGCCCGATTTCACACCTGCCTACCGCATGGAAGGCCTGACGCCATTCCGTAAGGCGGTGTTGGATATCGTGAGAGAGATACCTTTCGGGAGAACCATGACCTACGGACAAATTGCGAAACGCATCGTAGAGACGTTTCCTGAAACGTCTCCGAAACCAAGAAAAATGTCGGCACAGGCGGTAGGTGGCGCAGTGGGCTGGAACCCTATTTGTCTCATCGTGCCCTGCCATCGCGTGATGGGCGCAAACGGCAATCTTACGGGTTACGGAGGGGGCATTCACAACAAAATCGCGTTGTTGAAACTGGAAGGGTGCCATGTATGAATGTCAATAATTATATTTTTGCCACTAAGTATAAGTAAATGTTGATAATTGTTATACATAAATAATCATGGTCGTCAGCCATCAGCCGTCAGCCATGGTGCTACTGAGCTGATAGCTGACGGCTGATGGCTTATAGCCAAAGAAGAACATAGAAATAGAAAAAGTAGTATTATGGAATTCAAATGGGAGGACGGCTTCACTATAGCCACGAGAATTGATGCAGACGGCGCCATCGTCATTACTGCCAATGCAGCAGGGTTGCGATCGTTGTCCAATCATTTTATGGCACTCGCCGATGAGGAATCTAACCACTCACACTTTCATCTCGACGAATTCAATTCTTTGGAGGATCGCTCCGTGGAATTGATTGTTGAGAAGTCGGAAATGCCCTAAAATAGCATCGCGATGAGATTAAAACAATATGATGGTCAGTGCGTTAGGATTGATTGCGTGGACGGGAATGTCTATGATGGCATTTGCAGTTACAACGATAAGGAGTATGACGAGCAGGAATATGGTCGCCCCGAGGAGTGCCTGGTGATGGTCAACTTCCTTTTTTTCAAAAGCGATATCGTAGCCATAGAAAGTTTGGAAAACCACACGGGTCCCTACGGAAAATTCCTTGATCCGTTTGGGAAATTGGAGGAGATGAATGTTCAAGATGGTTTGGATAGCATCCTCGATGTCCTTGATTGCGAAGACCCTGAACATATTCTCCGCATGTTACGCTGTCTGGACTATTATTTCGACCCCCAAAACCATTGCGACTTTCCCTGCCGATGGGAAGCGTACGGAGCGATCATGGAGTTGGAGGACTCAACTGATGATGAAATAATCAAAAGAGAAGCGGGGCGAATTCTGGACAAATGGAGACCAATGGAATCAACAACTGAATCTAGTTGTTAGATTATTCAAAACCAAAGAACTCCTTCAAGCCTTTCTTCTCTTTCAGTTCATCGGGTGTGAATCCATAATGCGCAGCCGCCGAAAGTGTCACCACGTTTTCAAGGAATTCGTCGTAGGACAATTCGAACCATTCCTCGGGGATGTCGGTGTGGATGGTGCCGCCATCGTTGTGACCGCCGCCCCACCACCAGGATTCGTCGAGTGCCGCCTCGTAGGTGCCATCGTCCATCTTGACGAAGGCATACCAGGTGGTCCATTCTCTCATCCCTTCCGGCGTTTTTTCACCCTCATAATGCGGAGCGGAATGGTCTTTGTCCGAGTAGCCTGGCTGCCCTTTATTGGCATCGTGTCGATACACCCAAAAACGCTCATTGGTCTCATTAGGAATCCTTTCCAAAGTAAGGCCGTCACAATGATATATGGATCTCTTTCTGCCCTTTACCCTATTTTCAGCTGTCATCATCTTCGTTATGGAAGCGATAGGTCTCTTTGTGTTTTTGTCTTTCAACAGACCTTTTTTTTCAAGGAGGTCCTTGATGGGCTCGAGTTCTTTTTTCCAACTGTTGACATAATACCTGTAAGTATTGTCTTCGTAAACGTAATAACTGCCCACAAATAGGTCGTTGTAGGTGATTTTGTAATGATCAGTAATCCAACCCATAGTTATAAAGTGTTTAATAATGATCCTATTTTTTTTGGCGCTCCTCCACTCAAAACATCATACAGAATGTTCTTGGAGGCAACACCGAGATTATCAATCATGTTGACCACAGCAGCGCTCATCGAGCCAGGACTGCACATGTAATAATCGATATCCTCGGGGGCTTTGTGGTCTTTCAACTAGGTGTCGTACCATAATGGCAATTTATGGCAAAAATACGATATTTTTCTATTGTGCAAAAATAAGGGAATCCCTACGTAATTGTTTTTCTTTAAAAAGGCTCTCCATTTTCAAAAACAATGTATTTTTGCACCGTCATCATGCAATCTTTGCGAAGCAGTTAGCATTACTAAGAGTTATTGTTTATGAGTAAAGAAAAGACTTGGCTTAGGAGAATAAAAGGCACAAAAGGATACGAAATACTTAGCGCTTTTATCAAATCAGCGGTTGTTGGATTGTTGTTTGCAGTTTTGTGTTTCGTTTATGATATCTATCACGACTCGGAGCAGGACAAACAACTGGAGGAATCCGTTGAAAAACTGGAGAATATCGAGAAATCTGTCGAACAATTGGAAAAGATAAAACAGAGCCTCTCGACGCGCTATTTGGGTATATTTCCAGAATATATCTCCGAAATCAATGCGTTGTTTGAGAACCTGGTTCCCTCCGACTCTATCATCATCTTCGAAGATGTGCTCTACTACGGCATCAAAAGTCGTCCCAGTGAATTCTTTAACCTTAATGTTCAACTATTTAATCATGCGATGGATGGTGGAAACATAACGATAGCTTATTATGACAACCGTAATTCAGAGAATAAACCTGTCATGGATGACTTATTTCATAAGATGATCATCGAGAGTCGCATTGGTTCGAAATTTCATGCAGATTTGAGTGAGTCACGAAATGAAGAGATGAAAAAACTAAGTCAAATGAATCAGCTTAATATTGCGGCATCTAGACGTATGGACTCACTTCTGTGTGAGAGGTTTTTTGCGGCTACTAGGAAAGATAATTACGTGAAGTTCAAAAAAGACGTTGACGCCTATCTAGGCAAAGAACTCATTGATAAAGACACAACAAACTTGACTGAGGCTGAGTGGATTACCTATCAAATGTGTTTGGAAATCGATAGTGTAAAGCAGCACTATATTGGCAACGGGAAGCCATTAGAAAGCATTCTTTTCAGTGATTACGAACAGATGTACCGAAGTATGAGTGATATCATAGTGAAGCATTATACCAAATACGGCTTTAATCTGGTTCCTTTGGATGAGTATCTCACCATGAGCTGTTGGATGGTCCGGGAAGAAAACCACAAGGGCGTGAAGACAGTATTAGCTTTTCCAAGCAAGTATTCGTCCGATGAAATAGGCTTCTATTCGCAAGATGAGGCTTTTTCAAAATATATTGGCACCATGCTCGAAGGCGTGAGGCAAAACAAGCGTATCCGACATGACAACTGATGTGCAGTTACCATTGCGGTTGACGTTTAGGAAAACGCATTTTTAACTCTATTTCTGAAATAATTCTTAAATTTGCAGTCTTATTCTAACAGAACGAAATAATCAAACACAATACAAGATGAAAGTACAAGAATTAGTTGAAAAACTCAACCTTAAAGTATTGTCGGGCGCGAACGGCCTTGACAGAGAGATTGATGGCTGCTACATCAGCGACCTGCTAAGCGACGTGATGGGCAACGCCATGGAAGGCAACATCTGGATTACACTCCAGACCCACAAGAACGTAATGGCTGTGGCATCGCTGAAGGAATTGGCTTGCATTATCCTGGTGAAGAACCTTGTCCCCAACGACGAGACCATCGAGCAGAGCAACGACGAGGATCTGCCTATCCTGCAGACCTCGCTGCCGACGTATGAGATTGCAGGATTGGTTTATAACCTTTTGAACAATAAATAAATGGCGTTGTAGGGCTGTCGTACCACGGCAGCCGCTTATCGCATATTGCGGAATAATGCGGCTGCCACAATGTGACAGCCCTACAAGCCGATCGATTATGGAATTAAACGCATATAGAGCCGACCTCCACCTCCACACGGTACTCTCACCGTGCGGCGACCTCTATATGAGTCCCTCCGCCATCGTTGAGCAGGCTAAGAAACTCCACCTTGATGTCATTGCCATCTGTGACCACAACACAACCCGTCAGGTGAAGGTGACGCAAAAAATTGGGCGCGAGAATGGCATCCTTGTCATCGGTGGCGTCGAAATCACCACGCAGGAAGAAGCCCATGCTCTCGCTTACTTCGAGAACGACGAACAGCTGGACAAATTCCAGGAATTTCTCGATGCACACCTCCCCCACATTCCCTTGGATGAGGAGAAGTTCGGTTATCAACTCATCGTTGACGAGAACGAAGAAGTGGTGGGCGAAGAGGAATGGCTGCTGTGGTCGGCACTAGATGCCGATTTGGACCAACTCTATGATGTGGTGCATGAAATCGGAGGGCTGTTTGTTCCCGCGCACGTCAACAAGCCGGCGAGCAGTTTGGTGAGCCAATTGGGCTTCGTGCCGCCCGACATCAAGGCTGATGCCTTGGAGATCTCAAAGCATGTCACCAAGCCCGACTTCCTGAAGAAATACGCCTACCTGAAGAAGTTCAACTTTACCAAGAGCAGCGACGCCCACTTCCTGCACATTATCGGAGAGGTGCACTGCGTGCTTCACATGTACGACAAGACCTTCGATGAGTTCCGCAAGACCTTACACGGAGAGGACGGACGCTATATCGACACTGAACCCAAAGAAAAACTACAACTCCTTTTTGGATGAGTAAATGAACAACATTAGCATACACATAGGACGCGAGACTACGAGACTGCGAGACTACGGGACATTGGTTTGTCTCGAAGTCCCGAAGTCCCGCGTCTCGTGTCAAAGACAAGACTATGAAAGAACTATCAATGCATGTCTATGACCTGATGGAAAACTCGACGGCGGCCAACTCCACCCTCGTCGAGCTGATCATCCGTGACAGTCTGAAAGATAACATATACGCCTTCACCATCAAGGACAACGGCAAGGGCATGACGCCCGAGTTTTTGGCCAAGGTGACCGACCCGTGGACTACCTCACGCACCACGCGCAAGGTCGGCTTAGGTCTACCGCTTATTAAAATGAACACCGAGAATGCTGGCGGTGGCATGAAGATTGAAAGCGAAGTCGGGAAAGGCACCGTGCTCAACTTCTGGTTCCAGCACGACCACCTCGACCGTCCCCCGATGGGCGACTTGGCTGGCTCGTTGGTGATGCTGTTCGCCGCACACGAGGACATCCATTTCATCTACAAGCACATCACCGACGACGGCGAGTTCGTCTTCGACACCGACGAAATCAAGGAAGCCCTTGATGGTATGTCGATGAACGATGTAAGTATCATGAAATACCTGAAGGAGATGATTCAGGAGAATTTGGAAGAAATACATTATAATGATTAAAAGGCTATTGGCTTATGGCTACTGGCCTCTGGCAGCTTAATTAAGACTGGAAAGTTTACCTTGATAACAAGCTGCCAAAAGCCAGATGCCAGAAGCTAGAAGCAAAAAAACAACACCAATGAAACTCAGAGAAATATCTGAACTTTTGAACGCCACAGTGCGTTGCGGCGAAGACCGATTGGACGAAGAACACGAAACCGCCTTCGCCTCCGACCTAATGAGCGATGTGCTCACGCTCGGCGACTACAACCCGGTCATTTTGACTGGACTCTGCAATATGCAGACCATCCGCACCTGCGAGATGGGCAACCTAGACATTATCGTCCTCGTCAGGCGCAAAAAAGCCACCGAGGAGATGATCGAAGAGGCCGAGGACGAAGGCATGGTGGTTATGGAGAGCGACTTCTCCATGTTCAAGGCCTGCGGACTGCTCTTCAAGGCGGGCATGCAACCCATTTTCTGATGTCTAACTAAAACCGAACGCCATGCACTTAGAATACCAAGTATATGAAGCGGACTTCGTGAATGCGGGAGCCGCATCGAGCGCAATCAAAAAGACCTTGAAGCAGCTCAACGTCAGCCCTCAGATTATCAAGCGGGTAGTCGTCGCTTTATACGAGGCTGAAGTCAATGCCATCGCACACGCATACGGCGGCACTATCTATGCCGACATCGAGCCCGATAAAATCACCCTGAAGGTCGTGGATACTGGTCCAGGCATTCCCGACATCGACTGGGCCATGCAGGAAGGCAACTCCACGGCCTCGCCTGAGGTTCGCAACATGGGCTTCGGTGCAGGTATGGGATTGCCCAACATACAGAAAAATGTCGACAAATTGAATGTGACCTCTACCGTGGGCGTTGGCACCACAGTCGAAATGGAGGTAAACTTTACTTAATATTATTGCCGCGCTTTGCGTCATTGCGAGCGGAACACATGGAGCGCGACAATCCAGAAATAATAGCACCCTGGATTGCTTCGTTCCTCGCAATAACGCAAAGCGACAACTGAACAACTAACAACTGAAAACTATGGAAAAGACCCCGTTCTTCCACGCCTTAAAGATAGATGAAGACACCTGCATCGGCTGCTCGCGTTGCATGAAGATTTGTCCCACCGAGGCATTGCGTGTGCGCGATGGCAAGGCTGTCTTAATGCCTGACCGCTGCATTGACTGCGGCAACTGCTTCAAGGTTTGCCCCACCCGTTCCATCTTTATCGAACAGGATGACTTTGAGGACATCTTCAACTTCCCCATCCGCGTTGCCTTGGTGCCTGCGGTCTTCATGGGTCAGTTCCCCAACGACATCACTGTGTCGCGCATCTACGGCATCTTGAAGGATTTGGGATTTACGCATGTGTTGGAGACCGAGTCTTCCATACCCATCTATACAGCAGCCAAGAATAAATATGCCGCCGAGAATCCCGACATCAGGCCGCTTATTTCGACTTTCTGTCCGGCCATTGTGCGCCTTATCCAGGTGAAGTTTCCTGGACTAACAGAAAACCTTATCCCGCTACGCGCTCCGCTCGACATCTCAGCCATGTATATCCGCCGTAAGATTAAAGAAGAGATGGAGGTGAAAGACGACCAAATCGGCATCTTCTATATCACCCCATGTGCAGCCAAGATCGCCGCCGTGAAGAACCCTGTGGGCGAAGAGAAGTCATTAGTTGATGGTGTCATCAACATGGACTCGCTTTACAACCGCGTCTATCATGAAATCAAGAAGCAAGGACATGGGTACAAGGAACAGAAACTGCCCGTATCCCAGCTTTCTGCAGATGGCGTTTTGACTTCGTTGACCAATGGCGAGCGCCGCCTTTCCGATGCCCATCACTCCTACTCTATCGATGAAATCCATAATGTCATCGAGTTCCTGGAAAAGGTGGAGAACGAAGAGATTGAGGATGTCGATTTCCTTGAGCTGCGTGCCTGCGACCAGAGCTGCCCTGGCGGCATCTTGACATGCGACAATCGCTTCCTCATTTGCGAACGTGTGTTTGGTCGTGCCCGCAAAATAGCCGACCGTGAACGCAAGGGTGAACAGACCAAGGATCATGAGCTGGAGGAAGAGCGCAACTACTTGATGCGTCATATGAAAGTTGGTGAAATCAAACCACGTAGCATGCTCGTTTTGGACGATAACATCGCCGTGGCCTTGGAGAAGATGAAGAAGATCGACGAATACCGTGCCCGCCTGCCTCAGACCGATTGTGGCATCTGTGGTGCGCCCACCTGCGATGCCTTGGCCCGCGACATCGTGTGCGACAATGCCGAACTCACCGACTGCGTTTTCATCCAGCGCAACCTCGAAGCCCGTGGTAATATGGATGTTCAGGAATCCCTGAAGATAATGGAAGTGATTTGGGGCAAGGCAAAAATGAATGATTATGTGAAAAAGAAATGATGTTTAATATCCCTGGGGGAAAATACCTTCAATGACGCAAAGCGATGCAAAAAAACGACCGCTCTCATTCGAAAGCGGTCGTTTTGCTTTTAGCAAGTGAAGGTTTTATTCGCCTTTTTGAGCTTTCTCTTGTTTCTCAAGGTTTTCCTTCAGACCGGCAAGAACTTCTAGGTCGCCGAGGGTGCTGTGCTCAATGTTGTCATTGATTTCCTTCACAGTACGCTTGGCTTGCTTGGCTGCCTTTTCAGCTGCCTTTTCCTCTGCGCTCTTGGGCTCTTTCTCTTCCTCTACCTTGGGCAGAGCAAGGATGATCTTCTTGCTTTCCTTGTTGAACTCAAGGACCTTGAACTCGAGGCTGTCATCAACCTTGGCGTTGGAGCCGTCTTCCTTCTTCATGTAGCGGCTGGGGCAGAAGCCTTCCACGCCATAAGGCAGTGAAACGACGGCGCCCTTGTCGGTAGCGCTGATAACGGTGCCTTGGTGCATGGAACCGACGGTGAAGACGGTTTCAAACACGTCCCAAGGATTTTCTTCGAGTTGCTTGTGACCGAGGCTGAGGCGGCGGTTCTCCTGGTCGACGTCGAGGACGACGACTTCGATGGTCTCGCCAACCTTGGTAAATTCGGCCGGGTGCTTGATCTTCTTTGACCAGCTGAGGTCGCTGATGTGGATCAAACCATCGACGCCTTCTTCGAGTTCGACGAAGATACCGAAGTTGGTGAAGTTACGCACAGTGGCGGTGTGCTTCGAGCCAATCGGATAACGGTCGGTGATGTTGGCCCACGGGTCGGGCATCAACTGCTTCATGCCGAGGCTCATCTTGCGCTCCTCGCGGTCGAGGGTCAAGACCTTGGCTTCCACCTCGTCGCCCACCTTCAGGAAGTCCTGGGCGCTGCGGAGGTGTTGGCTCCATGACATCTCGGACACGTGGATGAGGCCTTCAACGCCAGGAGCGATCTCGACGAACGCACCGTAGTCGGCGATGACGACGACCTTACCCTTGACGGTGTCGCCCACCTTGAGGTTAGGATCGAGGGCATCCCACGGATGAGGAGTGAGCTGCTTGAGGCCCAAGGCAATACGTTTCTTGTTGTCGTCGAAGTCGAGGATGACGACCTTGATCTTCTCGTCCAACTTGACCACCTCTTCGGGGTGCGTGATGCGGCCCCAGCTGAGGTCGGTGATGTGGATGAGACCGTCGACGCCACCGAGGTCGATGAACACACCGTAGCTGGTGATGTTCTTGACCACGCCTTCGAGGATCTGACCCTTCTCGAGCTTGCTGATGATCTCGGCCTTCTGGGCTTCGAGTTCGTCCTCGATGAGGGCTTTGTGAGACACAACCACGTTCTTGAACTCTTGGTTGATCTTCACGACTTTGAATTCCATCACGCTGTCAACAAACACGTCGTAGTCACGAATGGGCTTGACGTCGATTTGCGAACCGGGCAAGAAGGCTTCGAGGCCGAACACTTCGACGATGAGACCGCCCTTGGTGCGGCTCTTGACGTAACCGTTGACAATCTCGCCGCTTTCGTATGCCTCGTTGACGCGATCCCACGACTTGAGCAGTTGGGCTTTCTTGTGAGAGAGGATGAGTTGGCCGTTGGGACCTTCTTGGTTCTCAACGTAGACTTCAACCTTGTCACCCACTTTCAGGTTGGGGTTGGTACGGAATTCAGCAACAGGGATAACACCATCCGACTTGAAGCCGATGTTGACCACGACCTCGCGGTCAGTGATGGCCACCACGGTGCCTTCGATGACCTCGTGGTCGGCAATCTGGTTCATAGTGCCAGCATACTTCTCTTCGAGCTTGGCGCGTTCGTCAGCTGTGTAGTTGTCGAACTTCTTGTGAGATGAGGTCCAGTCGAAATCCTCAGCGGGAACGGGTTTCTGCTTCGGAGCTTTAGGAGCCTTCTTAGCGGGGGCTTCCATGACTGGGGTTTCTTCAACGGCCTTTTCTTCTACCGGCATGGCTTCGTTGATGATGTTTTCGTTTTCTGCCATTGTAATGATTGATTTGAAATTGTACTTGCAAGTGTTCCAGACATCCACCCACAAGGAGGTTAAACTTTTGATTTACAACTCAAACCGCTGATATTTATACCAATCTGGGGTGCGGCTTGAATTAACTTCGTTGAATCTTTCGATTTGGGCTGCAAAGATAGGAATTATTTCCATACAAAATACTTTCTAACGAATTATTTTTCAATCTTTTTCACAAACTCCACAATCATCTCCAACACCTCGGGCGAAATGGTCTCCTCTATCTCGAAGTATTCGTTGGGTGAACCTGTCTCGCAATGCTGAAACAGATGGTTCAAATCGGGCAGTTCACGAAGGATGAGGTTTGTTTTACCGTGTTCAGCGATGATTTTTTCATAGCCAGGAAGATTCTGTGAGGCAATCACTTGCAAATCCTTGGAGCCGTTCAACAACAAGGCGGGACAATTCGTCTTGACGATGGCATCGGTGGGGTCGTATTTCAGGAAATAGTACATCCATGGCGATGCCATCTGCCCTACTGTTTGCTCGGTCAATTCTTCGTTATAACCCCAGCCTTTCAACAGTTGGCGTAACAAGCTGTCAGCCTCTTCCCTACTGCTTGAGGCTTCAATGATGTCGAACATTTGAGCGTTAGTATTACTGTTGAATTGAACAGCTTCTTCTGGCATGCCCGAAGCCCTAAGTATAGCCTTCTGCTGTTCTTTGAGTACCTCTAGGCCATTCACCGAGGGCCCTGCCAAAGAAACCAGAAAAGCCACTTCGGGACGACGCGCCGACACCATAAAGTTGATGATGCCACCCTCGCTATGACCCAATATGCCGACCTTTGAAGCGTTGATTTCCCTGCGGTTACGGAGATAGTCGAATGCGGCCTCGGCATCATAGGAGAAATCCATGGAGGTGGCATTTTTCACTTCACCCTCAGAGTCCCCAATGCCACGGTCGTCGTAGCGCAACACGGCAATGCCATGAAGAGCACAATAATCCGCGATGACCCAGAAGGGACGGTGGTTCATCAACTCCTCATCGCGGTCCTGCTGGCCACTACCAGAAACGAGCACCATGGCCGGAAACGGGCCTTCGCCTTTGGGGATAGTCAATGTGCCAACTAACTTGTTTCCTTCTTTTTCATTGACAAAGGTCACTTCCTCGATATGATAATTGAATGGGGGCTGTGGGTCTTGTGGTCTGGCCTTTTTCTGTTCTTTTTTCTCTGCCTTGGAAAGGTTGAGCGGGAAGGTCATGCCTCTTTGTGTGAAATTGCCTTCGATACCGGAATCCTTCAAGGTGCCAAAGTATGAAGCATCCATCGCGTTCATTTTCAACAGCAATTTTCCATCTTGAAAAGACACCTCATCCACAGAAATGTCGAACGCGCCTTGGGCAGGCACATCAAAAGTGGCGGAATAGCCGCTTTCAATGGCTTTGATGTCGAAAGCCGTCTCCAGCTTTTGTACACCTAGGTCAATCTCACCTTTCCAATAGCCCTCGATTTGGGCTTGGGCTTGCAGGACGGCAAATGACAGTAAGAATAAGATTTTGTTTTTCATAAACCACTGATTACAAGGATTTTACGGATTAATTATAACTACAAATTTAACGAACTATACGGATGAGTTTTGCTGCTCGCAGCGGATTACACGAATTGCCAACTACTTACTAATGATCACGGGGTCATAGGATTGTCGTCGCTCGTGTAAAGCAGCATGGCGATGAAACCTATCGGGAAAATCATCATGAAAAACACGCCAAACCAAATCCAAAAAGATTTACAACGGTTGCGGGCAATCAAGCCACCCGCTACAGCTTGCAGGATGTAAAGGAATACCACGAGAATGATGATCCAAGTTTCTTTGTCCATAATGCGTTATTTTAACAAGGTTAATCCTCAAGTTCTCCGCAAGGAGAACTCTATTTACGATAGATTTATGTATGATTTGCTTTTAAAAAACATCACTTCATTTCCTTTTTCGCCCCGACTTCTTCAACGCTTCGGCGATAATCCACTGCAGCTGCCCGTTGACGGACCGGAATTCGTCAGCGGCCCATTTTTCTACCGCCTCCATTGTCTCGGCATCGACACGGAGCAGGAAGGTCTTGGTGTTCGCGCTATTTTCTTTTTGCTTTGCCATCGTCAATTCCTTTCTTCCTTTGACGCTGGACACGGGACTTCGGGACACGAGACGAATTCATTGTCACGCGTCTCGGGTTTCGCAGTCTCACGTCCAATAGAATCACCCAAGGTCATCGAGAGGATGTTATCCTTGGAGATGTACTTGTCATAAATCCAGATGCAGAAGATGGTCACCGCCATGACGATGAAGCCCGACAGGCCTTGCATGCCGTTCAAGAAGTCGTTGCCACCCAAGGTGAAATAAATGGTCATGCCTGCAACGGCGTTGATAGTGCCATGCAGGATGGCCGCCACAACCATGGATTTGGTTTTCAGCACAAAATACAATTCTATGATGCCCAATAGGATGCACATCACTACCATCAGCAACACGCCCCAATACGGCTCGTTCGGGTAGTTGTGGCCCATCAAAATGAGCGGAAAATGCCAGATGCCCCAAACGATGCCGATGAACAAGGCGGCCTTCCAAAACTTCACCTCGCGCAAGGCGCCAACTAGATAATTACGCCAGCCGTATTCCTCACCAAAGGCAGCGATGGCGTTTACGGTGACGCCCGCAGCCAGACCGCTAACAAGCGTGATGATCATCATCAAATAGGCAGGCATCTGTCCCATTTGCTCGCGCACCATCTCTTGTTGGTCTTCGGGCACATGATATTGGTTAATCAGCTGCTCGGAATTGTATTCCAACGAAACTCCAGGCATCATGCCGTTGATGAGGATACAAAGGAAAACCAGCACCACCGGCAGCAGCCAAGCCACCACCCACGACAATTTGACTTTGAAATTGATCAAGCCCGTGTGGTTGAACTTTTCCTTGTCGATGGCTTGCAACACCAAGGCTGTGATGAGCGGGAAAAACATATACATTGCGGAGAAGACCATGAGTCCCGTAGGGGTGTCCGCTCCAATGCCGAAGCCCCAATGGACCACAGCAAACATGGCCCAACTGAAGAGGCAGACGGCTATTGAGTATCTTATTGCTTTTTTCATAGGTTTAACTATTTAATGTGAAAACACCCCCTAGCCCTCATTGCGGGCTTGACCCGCAATCTCCCAAGCGTTAGGGCTTCGTCTCCGCACTTGGGAGATGGCGTTCCGCTTTCGCGGAATGACGGTTCCTCCGCCATGAGGGCATAGGGTATGAGTGTCGTTATACCCAGTGGTTTGTCTCGAACGAATTACCGATTTCACTTTCTCAATCATCGCCAGCATTTCCTCTTCCGTAGCACAGTTGAGGTAATACAATTTGCCATCCGCAGTGCGCACTTCGAGCAAGGGACCGCCATCTTTATGAATGAACATCATGCAGTTCTCGCCGTTCTTCAAGCGGAAATGACCCAAGTTCGCCTTATTAGTCGACATGCCATTAGTGCGCATGGCAATACCAGGCCATTGTTCCCAAACGCTGTCAAAAATGATGTCGGCAACAGGAATCGTCGCGTGGTATCCCCCGCCCTTCACCTTGATGCATTCGCTTGAGATGTCATACTTGGGACCTTTGTTGCCCCAGAAGAAGAGAATCGGAATCAAAGCCAAGGATAAAAAAGTAATGATAACCACAAACCAGATGGTTATCTTGTTTTTCCTTTTCTCCATCTGTTTGACATCATTGGAAAGGCGGTTTTCTTTATCACGACCAAAGCCGTTGTATCTCCGCATGGCGATAAACAAAGGCACCATCATGGCCATCACCAGTGCAATCATCACATACACGCTCGTCATCTCGCCAATGACTTTGGTCATGGAGAGCGCGGCCGTGACAATCAATAGGAAACCCGTTATGCCAAAAGTAATGGCCAACACTTTTTTCAGACCTCCAATGTCGACCAAGGCTTTCCGTTCAGGCGACATGCCCCCGTATGGATTAATCAAATTCGGATAACGGAAGCACAGCAAGCCTGACACAATAAGAAGCAAGCCTATTCCTAGATTAGTATAATCGATGACATTCATAGTTTATCGTTTTCTTCACCCCAAACCCCCATTGCGGGCTTGCCCCGCAATCTCCTATGCATTGCAACAACCCTCTGCTTAGGAGATGGAGGAACCTTGTCCGCCATGAGGGTTTGGGGTGGGTTCTTGACCTTTGGTTTAGTATAGACTTCCCGTATTCACCACCGGCTGGGCCGACTCGTCGGCGCAGAGCACCACCATCAGGTTGCTCACCATGGAGGCCTTGCGTTCCTCATCGAGTTCGACAACACCTTCATCCTTCAATTTGTCCAAAGCCATCTTGACCATCGACACGGCACCTTCCACGATCTTCTCACGAGCCGAGATAATGGCGGCAGCCTGCTGACGACGCAGCATCACGGCGGCAATCTCAGGCGAATAAGCCAAATAGTTGATGCGTGCTTCAAGCACTTCCAGACCTGACATGGCCAGACGCTCATTCAACTTGGCCAGCAACACATCGTTGATTTCCTTGCCACCGGCACGAAGGGTAAGTTCGTCCTTTTCGGCCTCGTTTTCATCGTAGGCGTACATGCCAGCCACCTCACGCAAAGCGGCATCACTCTGCACCTTGATGAAACTTTCAAAGGCCTTCATGCGGTTGGAGACCGACACTGTAGCTGTGCTACCTGCCGCACCGCCTGCCATGGTCTGCGAGTCAATCTCAAACATGGCCTTGTAAGTGTCTTTCAGTTTCCACACCAAGATCTGGCCAATCATAATGGGGTTGCCCGTCTTGTCGTTCACTTTGATGTTGTCGGGGTTGAGGTTACGGGCACGCAACGAGACCTTTTTGGAAGTCATGAAGGGATTGACCCAGTGGAAGCCCGTCTTAGTGAAGGTGCCTTTGTACTTGCCGAAAAACAGCATCACCATGGCTTCGTTAGGCTCCAATTTACGGAAGCCGATGGGCCAAATACAGGCCAGCAAAAATCCGATGACCGAAAGGATAGGTGTTGAAAAATCATCCAATGCAAATGCGACAATACCCCAAATGCTCAGGGCAATAATAGCGAGTTCAATAAACAACGCGATGAATCCGTTCATCGCAAATCCTTTAAATTCAAATTCTTTATTTTCCATAGATGATATTATTTTGATATTATTTTGATGTGGCAAAAATACATTAATTTTGGAACATGCAAGAAAAAAATGCATTTTTTTTGAAAAAATATCGCCTTTATGCATTATTTTTGCAAAGTAGAAACAAAAGGACAATATTAAAACCGTTCAATATGAAGAAATTAGCATTACTTGGAGCTTTGACTGTCATGATGATGACCAGTTGCTCAACATTAAAAATCGTGGACCAAAACTCAGCTATCAACGCGGGTGCCGCCGCCGTTCAGGCCTTGACCATCAGTGACGCACAAGTCAAGCAATTGTGCAGCCAGTACATGGTTGAATCTGATGGACAAAACACCATCTTGCCTGCCGACAACAGCTATACGCAGCGTTTGAGCCGCATCATGTCGAGGTTCCACAACATCAGCAATTTGGACTTGAACTACAAGGTGTATCAATCCAACACTGTCAACGCCTTTGCCAGTGGCGATGGCAGCGTGCGCGTCTACACCGGCTTGATGGATGCCATGAACGACGACGAGGTGTTTGCCGTCATCGGCCATGAGTTGGGTCACCTTATTAATAAAGACGTCCGCGATGCCTATCGTGCCGCCTACCTCGTGGTAGCTGCCCGTTACGGCATTGCTGCTGTCAACACCACAGCTGGTGCCCTCTCTACGGGCTTCCTCGGTGATTTGGGACAACAGTTGGCTAGCAACGCGTACTCGCGCCGTCAGGAAACCCAAGCCGACGAGACTGCTTTCCAGTTCTGCGTCCAAAACGGTGTGGATCCCTACGCCATGTACCATGCCTTGAATGTGCTTATCAGCCTCAGCGGTGAAAGCGGACAGCAAGGCAAGATTGCCGAGCTGCTCTCCACCCACCCCGACACGCACAAACGTGCTGCCCACATCAAGGAGATGTGCGAGGCTGCTGGCTACAAGATGACCACCCCTGGCACGACCACCAAACCGAAGACCGGCACAACATCTAAAGGCACTACCACTAAACCTAAGACCTCCAAGCCCAACAACAATAACACTGGAGGTAACGATAGTGGTAACACTGGCGTCGGGAAAAAGAAGGTTACAAAGAAATCATAATGGTAGGTTTTCATTTTGAGACGGTGTGACACCGTATCTACAAACAAAAAACCGCTTGGAAATCTCCGAGCGGTTTTTTGATTATTCCCCAAATTTCTCTGCCAAATATTTGAATTTTCGACCTCGTTCCTCGAAATTCTTGTACTGGTCGTAGCTGGAAGCTGCGGGCGAGAGCAGACAGACATCGCCTGGCTTGGCGTGGGTAGCGAGGTAGGCGAAGGCTTCTTCCATGGAAGAATACTGTGATAAGATCGGCCCTTCGACTCCTTCGACAAGCTCAGGAACCAGCTCAGGGACCTTGGTGGCACAGGTCGTTGAGCCCGTCGAAACGCCGTCAAATAAAGATTTCATCCTCTCCCCTGCCTTGCCCGTAAACAGCAGGTGCGGCACAGGATGTTCTTTCAGATAGTCTGCCAAAGGCTGGTAGTCGATGCCACGGTCGAAGCCACCGAGCAATAGAAAATCGACACGTCCCAAAGCCTCACAGGCTGAGATGGTCGCCTGAGGGATGGTGGAGATACTATCGTTGACGAAAGTCATGCCACCGAAAGTGCCCACAGGCTCCAAACGGTGTTCCAAAGGCTTGAAAGTATAAAGATAAGGCACGAGCTCTCGAATGTCCACCCCGTATGCATAACATGCCAACAGCGCCGCCTTGACATTCATCAGGTTATGCTCGCCAAGCAATGGCAATGCCGTACGGTCGACCAAATCATCGATGTCAAACAAGGAGAACACGATGTTGTTGACGAACAAACTCCAAGCTTCCTCCATCAGAGTCTCATGGATGACAGCGGTGTCGTCCTCGCCCATATAGCGCATAATGTTGAGTTTGGCTCCCGCATAGCGCTGCATCGTCCCGAAATGGTCGAGGTGTTCCTCAAAGATGTTGAGTAGTACGCCCACACGAGGGCTGTTGTGCACATATTCCAGCTGGTGCGCTGACAACTCGTACACCACGATGCTCTCCGGTTGGATGTCTTCCATGATATCGAAGCAAGGAATTCCGATGTTGCCCGTAAGGATGGCATCGCGGCCCGAGGATTTCAGCAGATGGTAAATCAAACTCGTGGTCGTACTCTTGCCCTTGGTGCCCGTGATGCCGATGGTCTGCGCATGGAACTGGCTGAGAAAAAGGTCGGTCTGCGAAGTGATTTCCACACCTTTCGTGTCGAAGTCCTTGAGCGAGATGCCTGGTGTCTTGATGACGATGTCGTAGTCGTACATCGCCTCAAGATAGCCTTCTCCAGAATGGGTGACGCCTTCCATCGCGTTCTTGTCGGCCACCGCAACGACTGTTTCAGGCATGTACTTGTTCAGGAAACGCAAGGTCGACTTACCCTCTCTGCCAAAGCCAAGGACGAGAATGCGCTTACCGCGTAATCGATTCAGTATCAAGTCAAACATGGAGACGGGATTTTAGGATTTGTTCAAACTGCGAGGGCAAAAAATGATTGGTGTTGAAGCGACTGAGAATCGCTTCTACGGTCGGCCCTTCGACAGGCTCAGGGACCTTAATTTCTGCGGGCTCAGGGACCTTGGATCTAGCGGTCACTGAGCTTGTCGAAGTGCCCGCGGCTTTAAGACAAGCCCTAACCTCCTCCACCGTGCCCACACACTCAAAAGGCTTCACTGCCGCAGTGCCATTCAACTCTTCCAAAACAGGTTGCAGACTCCTGTCGGCCATCAAGTCCTTGCCAAAAATGGAGACAAGTTTTTCCCTCGAGAGGAAAGGCGACAGGATGATCCATGTGAACAGGCATTTGGGGCAATGACCGCACCATGAGTCGGTCTTGCTGCCCACATTGCAACTGCGGAACACGGGATGATAGGCTTCGCATTGCGAAAACAACTTGGCAATCTGCAATTCACTCAAGGGACGCAAGAAGCTGAAATATTGCACTTCAGGGTTCAAGTTCTCTGCAACATAGTTCCTGAAGTCGCTTTCGAACTCGATGGACTTGCTGTATTGGTGGTTGATGTTGGTGCCTGGCACCGTCGACTCGTTGGCGCTATTCTCATTCGACAATGCGATGTATTTTGACCTGCTTCCAAATGCCACCAAGAGACTGATGAAAGCCAGCAAGGCAGAGAACGGCGTATGACCATTCAGATAGCCTTCGGCATTGAGCTTCAACATGGTCGGATCGAGGGTGCGGTTGATGACGATGAACTCATCGTCTTTATAACCCGCCGTCTTCACGCAGTTTAATGTAGCACCACGAGGATTCACAATCAAAGGAGTGACAGACATCACATTACGCAGGCATTCCAGCGTGACCACAGAGTCCTTGCCGCCACCGATTGGCACCAGAGTCTTTTCTTCAAACCAGCTGCCCATGTCATTCCCAGGCAGGATGTGCGATGGCATGGAATCTATGGGCAGCGTCTCAATATCCATCAACTCCGCTTCCGAAACCGCGATGCTATTCAAATACAGAAACTCACCCAAGCCATTGTAATACAACTTCTTCCAAAATGCTTTCTGCGAGTCAGTCAAGGCATAAGGCTTCACCACCACCTTTTTCGGGCAGGCGATTTTCCAATAACTCACCAGCTCGGTCATACCAATTTGGAAAGCCAAAGCCTGCAATTGTTCCTCGGGGATGCTGTCCCAGTCGAAGAATTGCCTGGCAGGGATTTCCAGTGTCGGCCTAAAATGATAACGGTCGTCAAGGTTGAAATCGAAAGCCAACGACAAGGTGCCGTTCTCCCTTTTTACCGTCTGACTTTCAAAATAGAAGGTGGAAAAGTCCTTGCGCAGAGCGTCGAATTTGGATTGATTGTCTGTTCTTTTCAAGATAAACGCGTTTTTATGCCACAAAAATACGAATTATGACGCGACTATCATCCAAAAATCCTAATTTTGCAGAATGGATTTAGGAGAAAAGTTCGTCATAAGGAGCAATTCGTTAGAGCCGAAGCAGGGTAAGATCTTGATTTCCGAGCCTTTAATGAACGATTTCCACTTCGGCAGGGCGGTCATCCTGCTCATCGACCATGTGGAGTCGGAAGGCAGTTTTGGCATCATCATCAATAAAAGGCTTGATGTGCAGGTCAACCATATCGTCGACGAGTTCCCCGACTTCGAAGCGCCCGTATATTTGGGTGGTCCTGTGGCCGACGACCAGCTTTTCTTCATTCACACCCTTGGCGACATGATTCCCGAGTCTTACCCCATCGTCGACGGCCTCTATTGGGGCGGCGACCATGAGACCCTGGCGACCCTCATCCATACAGGCATTGCCAACGAGGACAATGTGCGCTTCTTTTTGGGTTATTCTGGCTGGGATGCCGGACAGTTGGTCGGAGAGTTGGTGCGCAACTCGTGGCTTATTGGCGACATTACGGCAGAGGAATACCTGAACATACCGTCCGAGAAGATGTGGCAGACCTTTGTAAACAAAATGGGAAGCGCCTACACAATGTGGAAGCATTTTCCAAAGGATTTCCAAGACAACTAGTTTTATTTCCAACTTAATTTATTTAAAATGAGATTTTTAAACAAAACCATCTCAACAAAGGTGCTGCTGATTGCTGCGGCACTGCTCATGCTGCTCGTTGGCTGTAAAAGGAAAAACGACAGCAAGTACAAGTATGAAACCGTGAAGGGCGACCTTACCGAAGCCCGAATCTACACCTTGGATAACGGCTTGACCGTCTATCTGAGCGTCAACAACGAAGAGCCCCGTATCCAGACCTACATCGCAGTGCGCACGGGTTCGAAGAACGACCCTTCGGAGACCACAGGTTTGGCACACTATCTGGAACATCTGATGTTTAAGGGTACCGACAAATTTGGCGCCACCGACTACGAAGCCGAAAAGCCCTTCTTGGACGACATCGAGGCTCGCTATGAAAAATACCGCACCCTCACCGACCCCGAGGAACGCCGCATCGCCTACCATGAAATCGACTCTGTGAGCCAGCTGGCAGCCCAGTATTTCATCCCCAACGAATACGACAAACTCATGTCGACCATCGGCGCGGAAGGCACCAACGCCTACACCTCCGAAGACGTGACCTGCTACGTTGAGAACATCCCTTCAAACGAAATTGACAACTGGGCCAAGATCCAGGCCGACCGTTTCCAAAACATGGTCATCCGTGGTTTCCACACAGAGCTGGAAGCCGTTTACGAAGAGTACAACATCGGCATCGCGCAGGACAGCCGCAAGGTATGGGAAGCCCTGAATGCCATGCTCTTCCCAACGCACCCCTATGGCACGCAGACCACCATCGGCACACAGGATCACCTGAAGAATCCTTCGATCACCAACATCAAGAACTACTTCAACAAGTGGTACCGCCCGAACAACGTTGCCATCTGCATGGCTGGCGACTTCAACCCTGACGAGGTCATCGCCATCATCGACAAGTACTTTGGCAGCTGGCAACCTGGCGCCGATGTGAAGCAGCCCGAATTTGCCCCTTTGAAGCCCATAACTTCACCTAAAGACACCACCATCTATGGCCTCGAAGCCGAGAACCTGATGATGGGTTGGCGTTTCGACCGTGGCAACTCGATGCAAGCCGATACGCTTGAGATGATTGGCACCATGTTGAGCAACGGTACCGCCGGTCTCATCGACCTCAACATCAACCAACAGATGCAGATGCTCTATGCTTGGGGTGGCTCAAGCACCAATCGCGACTATTCCAGCTTCCTCATCGGTGGTTCGCCCCGTCCCGGACAAACTCTTGAAGAAGCCAAAGACCTGCTTCTTGCCGAAATCGAAAAGCTGAAAAATGGCGACTTCCCCGACGACCTGATGCCTTCTATCGTCAACAACATGAAGCTCAACTACTATAACTCTTTGGAGAGCAACCAGTCTCGCGCCAATATGTTTGTCAACTCTTTCATTCTCGAGAGACCGTGGAAACAAGATGTGGAATATCTCAATCGCATGGAAGGCATGACCAAGGAACAAATCATGGCCTTTGCCAACAAGCATTTCAACGACAACTATGTGGTGGTCTACAAGCGTCAAGGTGCTGATGAGAACCAAAAGAAAATCGATAAGCCCGCTATCACACCCATCCCGACCAACCGTGACCTCGTGAGCGACTTTGTGACTGAAGTGCAAAATACCGAAGTGCCAGCCATCCAGCCCCGTTTCGTCGATTTCAAGAAAGATCTCACCTTCGGCAAGACCGAGGCAGGACTACCTTACATCTATGTACAGAACAAGGAGAACGGTCGTTTCACAATGAGTTTCCGCTATGAGTTTGGTGACGAGGCCGACCTCCGCTATGGCGTTGCCTCCAATTATCTCGAATACCTCGGCACCGATCAGATGAGCAACGAAGAGATCAAGCAGCAATTCTACAAACTCGCATGCAACTACTACATCAATGTAGGTGCACGCAGCATCAATGTCACCCTAAACGGCCTTGGCGAGAACATGCCTGAGGCTTTGGCCCTACTTGAGAATGTGATGCAGAACGCCCAAGCCGACCCAATGGTGGCTGAGATGTGCATCCAACAATTGGAAAAATCACGCATGGACGCCAAATCGAACCAACGCAGCAACTTCAACGCTTTGGTTCAGTATGGACTTTACGGCCCTTACAACTCACAACGTAACCAACTCTCGCCCGAACAAATCCGTCAACTTGACCCGCAGGAGCTTCTCGACCTCTTGAAGAATCTCAAGAACTATGAGCACACCGTGCTGTATTACGGCCCCATGACTGCAGAAGAGATGGCCAAGGCTGTCACTGAAAACCATCAGACTGGGGCCGAGTTGCAGGCTGTCCCGCAAGGCAAGCACTACGAGATGCAGCCCACACCTGAAAACGAGATCCTCATCGCTCCTTACGATGCCAAGAACATCTATATGCGCATGATCCACAACGAACAGCGCGAATGGAATCCCGAAGAGGCTCCCGTGAAGGCTTTGTTCAATGAATACTATGGTGGTGGCATGAACACCATCGTCTTCCAAGAGATGCGTGAGGCTCGCGGCTTGGCCTACAATGCCTTTGCTGCCTATATGGAGCCGAGCTATAAGGATCAGAAAGAGTTCTTCTTTACGCATATCATCACGCAAAACGACAAAATGATGGATGCCGTGAATCATTTCTTGGAAATCCTCAACGAGATGCCTGAGAGCGAACAGGCCTTCGGTATCGCCAAAGAGGCTTTGGCCAAGCGCCTGGCCAGTCAGCGCACCACCAAGTTCGGCCTTATCAATGCCTGGTTGAGCGCCCAAATGAAGGGCATCGACTACGATATCAACGAGCGCATCTACAATGCTTTGCCCAATATTACCCTGCAGGACATCGTGCAGTTTGAGCAAGAGCAGATGGCCAACAAGCCCTACCGCTATGTCATCCTCGGCGACGAGAAGGAACTCGACATGAAGGCCCTAGAGCAACTTGGTCCCGTCAAGCGCGTAACAACCGAGGAAATCTTCGGATATTGATATTTTTTACTGGGCCGTCAGTCGGCCCGACTGACGATAAAACAAGTCGGGCCGACTGACAATTGTCCAGCCAATCATACATTTATATCATTTTACAATTGAGCAGCTTGCTGCCCAAGACTGCACCAAGGCCACTTGTGTGCCTCATCCACTAATCCTGCTTTGACTGGATTGTTATCAATATAATTGATGACAGTCTCCAAGTGTTTCTCATCTCGGATATAACGATCAAAGTATTCTTCCATCCAAAAGACGCCTGTACGTTCCAAGATTTTATTGGCTTGATGAGCCGTGTATGAACGCCATCCGTGCATGATGGTACTTAATGTCCAGCCTTCCATGACTTCAATTAATACATGTACATGATTAGGCATAATGCACCACCTCAAGACATTATATCTGATTCCGTTGAAATGGAAAAGGTTTTCTATGACCATTGAAGCAATTCTTTCATCTTTGAGAAAACATTGGCCGTACCCCGCATCTTCGTATTTGTCAATGCGTTTACGAAGTATCTCTACTCTGGGATCATTTGACAGGGTCATTTCCGTCACCTTCAGTTCTTCCTTCCATGCATCAATGAGCTTTTGTGGAACAGAATCATACAAACGATAAGTGATGAACTGTAAAGGTTTGTATTCGCGATGAGGAAACTTACCGCGACAATGCCAAATAGGCATTTGACGTTTGTCAGATGGGTCGATCGTTGGCATATTTGTTGTTTTTTCTGCAATCGGGCCGATTACAGGCTTGGGTTAGTTTTTTCTGCAATCGGGCCGATTGCAGGCCCGGCTATAAAAAATTACTCCAAGCTATCGCCCGACTCGCTCTCGCCTTCCTTGGCTTGTCGCTCGAGTTCCAGCTTGCCGAAACGCAATGTGAAGCCCGCAGAGATATAGCGGCTGTTCAGCATCTTACGCGTGCTGTCGCTGAGATAATACGGGTTGGTGTTGCTCGATCCCGAACCGATCTTGGCGCCCCAGTTGAAGATGTCCTGCACATTGACGAACACCGACAAACGGCGGTTGAAGAAGTCGCTACGTAGACCCATGTTGAGGAAATAGCGTGCCTTGCGCTCACTCATCAGGCTAATGGTCGGCGAGTTGTAGTTGGCAGAAGCCGTCACTTGCAAACGGTCAAACAGTTTGGCCCAAGCATTAACGCGTACGCTCCACGACCACTTGTCGCGTTGGTCGATCTGATGCACGCCATTACGGTCATATTCCATGCGATAACCATAGTCATACAGGTTGGCGTACAGGCGCACATTGAAGAAGCCTGTCGGACGGTATGTCATATTGAGCGAAGTGCCGTAACGCCACGAGGTACCCATGTTGTAAGGCATAGAATAGCTGACAATACGATCCAGATAGTCATCATATTCAGCATCGGTCAGCCTGCTGATCTCGTTGGTGCTCCAACGACCGTAGGCCTCGAGGCCAATGTTGCCAAAACGCTCGAAGAACTTCTGCCAGCCGGCTTCGACATTATGGGTATAAGCGTTTTTGAGTCCGAGGGAATTACCCGTCGAATAGCTGTCGTCGCCATACCTGCGGAAGGTGCTGATTTGGTCTTCTCCAGGGTGCGACATGCGCATCGAATAGTTGAGTTTCCAGTTGTGCATCGATTCCGTGCGATAGGTCAAATGGATGGAAGGGCGCACATTGAGGAAATACAAGGTGCTGTCGTCGGCAAACGGCATTTCACTCTGGTAGTTGTAGCCAATACGGTCACCGCCAATACCCAAACCCGTACTCAAGGTGAAACCACCCCAACGGTGCGTCCAGTTGACATCGCCGTTGACACCTGTTTCAGCACCCTTGAAATGGTAAGTGCGGAGTATGTCGATGCTATCATAAGTGATACCACCATCATTGGAATAATAACGATTATAGTCGCTATTACTCAGCTGATTGTCGACACGCAAACCATAACTAAGCTCTCCATCTTCGTTATATGGACGGTTGTAGCGCGCATCGAGATTAAACCCATAACCATTCTGCTTACTCAAAAGATATCGGTTTTCATCCAAGTCGGTGTAAACGTCATAGAAACGGTTGTTGTAATAGTCGGAAGCATTCCTGTTGAACCTGCCATTCAAACCGATGCGGAGGTTGTGACCCTTGTCGTCAAACTTCTTGGTGTAGTCTGCTCCAAAATGGCCGAAACCGGATTGCGAAAGGGTTGTATCGCCCATGCTGTAAGCCAAAATGCTATCCATGGGCTGCAAATAGAAAGTCTGTACTTCGCGACGGCTACCTAGACTACGGTTGTTATTGTAGAAGCCACCACCATCGAAGGAAATGTCGCTCGTAGAGTCTATTTCATAATCGATGTTCATGAAGACATTGCCGCTGATGCTACGATTGTCCTCTTTTTGTGAAGTCGTCTTGTACCAAACAGAGTCATACAATCCCTCGGTAGCGGCATCCTCGCGTTTCAGCTCCCAACTGTCGGTGGTATTGATTCTGTTGCTATAACGTCCAGAGGCGAACAAGTTGACGCTCAACTTCTCCTTCTTCCACATATAGCTGATCCATGGCGAGACGAAAGGCTGGTTGGAGCCGTTCACGCCAAAGCTGACGAACCGGTTGCTCTTGATGTGCGCCGAGGTCACGATGTTGATGACAGCTTCGGCATCAGTGGCATATTTGGCCGAAGGGTTGGTGATGGTCTCAATGCGAGCAATGGCATTGGCGGGCAAGGTTTGGAGATAGGTCTTCAAGTTCTCTTCAGTGAGTTTCGAGGGTTTGTCGTTGACCCAAATCTCCACGCTCGACACGCCACGCAGCGTGATGTTACCTTCCACGTCGACCTCCACGCCAGGTGCATTTTGGAGAGCATCCTCGGTAGTGCCGGTTTGAATTGAGGGGTCTTCACTGACGTTGTATATCAGCTTCTCGCCTTCCATGGCATACAAAGGCCTTTCGGCAGCCACCGTGACCTCGCCTAACGAGGTTATACCAGGATTGATACGCAAAGTGCCTAAGTTAGTATTGTTGGTCACTTTGAACGGATGCATGTAGCTTTCATAACCGATGGCCGAAACGCGTAGCACAAAAGAACCTTGCGGCACGCCATTAAGTTCGAATACACCATCCAAATTGGTGATGCCGCCCTTAACAAGGTCCATGTCGACAGAATCAAGAACAGCCACATTTACGTATGGCATATACTCCCCTGTCTTGGCGTCGCGCAACACGCCAACCACCTGGAAAGTGTCGCCTTCGCGCACTTTCTTCTTCTGTTTCACGGTAGGCATATTGCCCTCGGTCTGACCCCATTGACGGTCACCGCCACCGAAGGGCGGTCTTCCCCCGGGAGGTCTTCCTCCAGGAGGACGTCCTCCACCGCCGGGAGGTTGTGCAACGCAAAATATAGTCGAAAGAACCAATAGCAGAGAGAACAAAGCTCTCAGTGAAAATGTTTTCTTCATCGCTGTAATTTTAATTTGCAAAGGTAAAAAAATGTACCTTTGCAAGACTTAATTCCATACAATAATTATACCATTTCACATGATGAAAAAGCAACTTTTTACCTTGATATTAGCCCTCTGCGTGATTCCTGCATGGGCCTGCACCAACCTCATCGTAGGCAAGAAAGCCAGCACTGATGGCAGTGTAATGTGCACATACAATTGTGACGGATTCGGCTTCTCTGGATCGCTGTTTTATAGTCCCTCTGGACAACACGAGCCTGGCGAATTGATCGAGATTCACGGCTGGGGACCGTCACACGAGGGACAATATGTAAAGCAAGTTCCTTACACCTATAATGTCGTCGGACTAATGAATGAGAAACAATTGACCATCGTTGAGACCACCTTCGACGGCCGTTTGGATCTCGTCAACCAGGAAGGCTTGTTGGACTATTTCAGTTTGATGAGACTGGCCTTGCAACGTTGCTCAACGGCCCGCGAAGCCATTCGTTGCATGGCAGAACTTGTTGAAGAATATGGCTACAACAGCAGCGGTGAGACCCTCACCATCTGCGATTCCAACGAAGCTTGGATTATGGAAATCATCGGCAAGGGACCTGGCCGTAAGGGTGCAGTGTGGGTGGCCCTGTGCATCCCCGATGACTGCATCTGCGCCCACGCCAACTTGAGCCGCATCCGCCAGTTCCCGTTGGAGAAACATTCCAAAAAAAGCATCAGCAGCAAGAATCTCAAAAAAATCAACAACCTGGAGATTGAATGCGTCTATGCATCAGATGTCATCAGTTTCGCCAAAGAACAGGGCTTTTTCAAAGGCAAGGACGAGGATTTCTCGTTCCGCGATGCCTACTGTCCCATCGACTTCGAGAACGTACGCTATGCCGACGCCCGCGTGTGGAGCTTCTTTCGCCATCACTACAGCCACGAAGAGATGGACAAATACCTGCCCTACATCAACGGAGAATTTGATGTCTGCGACCATCTGCCCTTGTGGATCAAGCCCGACAAACCTTTGTCTTTGCGTGACTTGCAGAACGACATGCGCGACCATTTTGAAGGCACGCCCTTGGACATGACTTCCGACATGACCGCTGGTCCTTGGGGCATGCCCATTCGTCCCCTGCCCATGCACTTCAAGGATAGCGACAGCATCCCATATTATCGCGAACGCCCCATCGCCACACAACAAAGCGGTTTCACCATGACCTGCCAGATGCGTTCGTGGTTGCCCAACGATGTGGGTGGTGTCACTTGGTTCAACTGCGACGATGCCAACATGGTGGCTTACGTGCCGCTCTATTGCTGCATCACCCAAGTGCCCGACTGCTTCCGCTCCGAGAACAACCCGCGCAATGAATTTAGCGACAAGTCGGCTTTCTGGATGAACAATTGGGTTGCCAACATGGTCTATCCCCGCTATTCCATGATGATCGGCGACTTGCGCCAAGCGCAAAACGAACTGGAAGACTATTATTTCGCCGACCAGGAAAGTGTGCTCGCCGCCATTGAAAAAATGATGCCTGCCGACCGTCGCAGCTATCTCAACAACAATAGTATCGACTACGCCGACCGCATGATGCAGCGTTGGGACAAACTAGCAAAATATTTGATTGTGAAGTACAACGACCAAGTAGTGAAGCGCGTCGACAAGGAGGGTAATTTCCAGCGCTGGGGCTACGAGACACCTGGCTACGATCAGCAATTCATTGACGCCGTCGGCAAATCCACTGGCGACCGTTACAAACTGAAAAAAGTCATTGAACGGAGAGAGAGATAAAGAAACTGCCGCATCATCAGGTGCGGCAGTTTTCATTTACTCAAATCTGGTGTAAGTCAAAACTATTATTGCTTTACGACCTTCGTTACACTAGTGGATCCATTGTTTGCGATAACTCTAAGCATATAAATGCCCGAGGGCATACCAGCAAGTGACAATTCAGTGTTGGCGTTATTATCAGCCACTTGAGTCAACATACATTGCCCCATAACATTAAAAAGTTCCACCTGTTTCAAGTCTTGGCCTTCCACAAAGAGTCTGTCGTTAGTCGGATTGGGATGCACCGAGATGCGTTCATCCGACAAGTAGCTTCCTATGGAATGATCCTCAATGCCATCAATAAAGAAGTGGACATGGAAGGTCAGTTCGTTACCGTTCTCATGAATGTCTGTAATCTCGAAGCTGTTTTCTGGCGTGCCATCTGTCAGATATGGATGTGGATTGGTTTGGGGTCCGAACTTCGTGCGTCCTGTGGCCTGGCTGAAATGGGCTTTGTTGAGGTTGCCATTCTGTATGTCACTGCTACTATTGGGACGGAAAATCCAATATTGGTTGGCGATGGTGACATTATCGAAGAAGGCATTGGCAAACATGCCTGAATAATCTAGCGGAACTGTGTCGTTCCATCTTGCCACAATCAGACCTGTGCCAGGGATGCTTTCGTCAAAGAGGTCTTGCTTGTTCCGGTATTCAAAAACATACCACTGCGTACTGTCGATGGCCGACTTGATGTAATAACAGTTCTGCGATTGACTCGACCCGACGCTTTTCAGCGTATAGTCGCCGTCATGCGTGATTTGGATGGGGTCGTCCGCCACATGAAGAATCTTGTTCTTGTAGATGGCTGCCGTATGGTTGGCACCATAGTTGTAGCACATCATATCCCATGAACCTGCGGGAGAGACATCGGTGTAATTGATGTAATGGTATAGGTCGGGTAGATTCAGCGAGTGTCCCATCTCATGTCTGAAAACATGGGCAGTAAAATATGTTGGTGCACCTTCAAACTCAAGATTGAATGTATTTGGCCGTATCCCATTGATTTCGACAGGATAGTCAATGGAATCATGAGGGAAATACTCCATGTGAGGCCAAAGAATGGAAGCCCATGCACCTGTCCCACCTTTGACGATAAAACTCACGTTGTCAATATAACCATCTCCGTCACCATCAAGCACGATGTCGTCATCAACCAGATGAAGCGAGTCCACATAATGGAATGCACGGGCTAGCAGCTCTGCCTCTCTCCTACTGATGCCCATAAATGGCAATTCTTCTTGATAACCAATAGGGTTGCTCGGACTATAAGGCTCGAAATAGCCACGAGGTTGGGAATCCTGATACGAAACGATCTGTCCATTCTGAATGTTATTGGTATAAACCGTGTTGTAATTGATGTGACCGTAAGTCATCGTGTTGTAAAAATTGGCAACACTTAAATAGCCGGGAGACTTACCATTAAACATGGTGTCGATGGAATTGAATGAGTGTGTGATTTCATCATCATCGGCAAAACGCATGAAGATGACCAAATTGGTAAGGTCTCTGTCCACAATTTGGGCATTTATTGCTATAGGTGTAACGCCTATAATGATAGCAAGCAAGGTTTTGATAAAGTTGTGCTTCATATACTATTCAGTTTAATTTGTTTTTGCTTTTATTTTGCCGCCTTGTCGCATCATGGCATCCCACCAGCGGGCAGGCATGAGGACGTTGACCAGCCTTCCGATGATGGAGAAGCGTCCTCTGCAATAACGCGCTTTCGGGTGACGACTGTTGACGGCACGGCTGATGGCCTTGGCGATGATCGAAGGCTCCGATAGCAGGTTGGTCTTATAGAACCAATCCATGTTTTCGGCCCATTGCGAGCCAACCTCTTCGTAGGCGGTTCCCGCGGTCGACTCCTTCAAATGCTTTGCCGCGATGATGCCCCAATCGGTCTTGATGGCACCCGGTTCAATCATCACCACGTCAATGCCGAAAGGCTTCATCTCCATACGCAAGGCATCGCTGAAGGCTTCAACGGAATATTTCGTCACGTTATACCAGCCACCCATATAAAACACCATCTTGCCAGCTATGGAAGAAGTGTTGACGATGCGGCCACTCCCCTGCTGGCGCATATAAGGCAACACCAACTGGGTGAGCCTTGCCAAGCCGAAGACGTTCACCTCAAGTTGCCGACGTGCCTCCTCAATCGGCACGGTCTCAATGGCACCGAAGAAGCCATAGCCCGCATTGTTGACCAACACATCGATACGACCTTCGGCCTTGATGACGGCTTCCACGCCTTGTTGCATAGAAGCCTCGTCGGTGACATCCATCCTGATGACTTGCACGCCATTGGCTTTCAAGGGCTCCATCAGCACCACCCTACGGGCGGCAGCATAGACTTTATGCCCTTGTTGCGCCAACATCTTGGCCGCATCAAAGCCGATGCCGCTGCTGGCACCAGTAAGCAGAATAACTTTGTTTCCTTTCATTTGTAATTTACTGTACTTTGACGAAGGGCTTCAGGTCTTTGGCAGCCTCGGCAGCATTGATTTCCTTGCCACCGTTGTCGAGGTCGATGAGTTTGTAACGATCGTGGCCCATGCCCAGTTCCTTCATGTAGGTCAGCTGTCTAAAGCCGTGGCGCGACTCCATGCGTTCCCACAAGTCGTGGTGTTCTTCCTCGGTCATGGCATTGACAATGTCGACACATGCCTGATCGATGGCTAAAATATCGGTCGACGAAAGGATGCCCACATTAGGTGTCACCACTGGTGCGGCGGCGGTGCCTTCGCAGTCGCAAGAGACCGACATATTACGCATCACGTTGACGTAAGTAACATGCTCGCCGAAGAAATCGATGGTGGCCTTGGTCGACTCAGTCATACGCTCCATGAACTCTTCCTTGGCGATGTCCCACTGGTCAGGTTGTCCTGGCGTGGTATGGATCCAAGCCTTGCCAATGCGGCCGTCGGCGCAGCCAATGCCGATGTTCTTGTTGCTGCCGCCAAAACCGCCTTGCGTGTGGCCTTTGAAGTGCGTCAGGGCGACCATGGAGTTGTAGTTGGTCAAATGGCTGCCCACGGCCATCTTGTCGAACCACTTGCCGCCTTTGACGGGCAAGGTGCAAGTGTCTTCCTCATCAATGATGTCCACAGGACAGAAGGTCCATCCGTTGACTTCCAAGGTCTTGCGATGCTGTTCCGTGGTATAGCGGTCACCTTCATAATAGGTGTTGGTCTCGATGATGTTAGCTTCAGGGAGGTCTTTTTCCATCAAGGCTTTCACCCATTCACGAGGGATGATATTGGGGCCATTTTGCTCACCCGTGTGGAGCTTCACACCGACTTTGCCTTCAATCTTGCCGTTCACTTGTTCATAGGCTTTGATGAGACCTTCGGCAGAAAGATCGCGAGTGAAATAGACTATGGCTTCTTCGCCAGTGCGTTGTTCGTATGGCAAATACTTGTTGCCATCAGTGCCAGGGATAGGTTGCTGTTTCATCTCTTCATTGTTTTCTGTTGTTTCTGACTTAGTTGTATTTTCATCGCAGGCCGCAAAAGCCATTGCACAGGCCATTACGGCCATCATAATAACATGTCTTTTCATAGGTATAGTCTTTGTTTTGCCCGCAAAAATATCGAAAAAACGCAAATTATGTTGAATAAGAGTCCTTTTTTTGGCGAATTTTCCCCAAATTGTCCGTAATTTTGCGGCCAAATTTTGAGCAATGAACACCTATCAACACGAAGTGAAATACTACGAGTGCGACCGCATGGGCGTGACACATCACTCCAACTATGTCCGTTTCATGGAAGAGGCCCGCGTCGACTGGCTCGACCAGCTGGGATTCGGATTCGAGAAGATTGAAGCGGAAAACGTCTTCTCCCCCGTGGTCTCGATCTCATGCGAATACAAGCACCCTACCACCTTCAAGGACATCATCGACATTGAGGTGAAAATCAGCAAGATGAGCGAGATGAAGTTTGAGTTCGAATACACTATGCATTCCAATGGCAAATTGATCTGTATCGGACATAGTGCACACTGCTTCATCGAAAATGGTCGCCCGGTAGCCATCTCCAAGCGCCTACCCGAGTTATACAGCACTCTAATGAATCGCCTTTCAGAATAACCCCTTTCCCAATGCACATAGTATTTCTCCCTTTATACCATTTTTTCCGCAACCACAAGATACTGATGTATCTAATCATGGTTGTCACCACTTTGGTTTTCCTGTTTTTCGGCCTGCGACTCCATTTCGAAGAGGACATCTCGAAACTCCTGCCTTCTTCGAGCGTTGAAAGCCAATTAGCCTTTGGTTCCATTCAACTCAAGGATAAGATCTACATCCAAGTGACCTCGACCGATGAGCACTTGTCGCCCGACCTCTTGGCCGAGCGGACGGATGAGTTCATCGATTTACTGTACAAAAAAGATTCGACGAGCCATTACATCGGCAATGTGCTTTACAAAATGGACCCCGAAACCGCTATCAACGCACTGGATTTCGTGTTGGAGCATATCCCCTCTTTCATCGACACCGCTGCCTACCAAGACTTCGAGAAAGCCCTTGAGCCAGAGGCCATCGAGAAACAGATGTGGGTCAACTATGAGCAGATGATGGAAGACGAGACGGGCGACATCACCCAAGCCATCATGTACGACCCGCTCAACCTACGCGACGTGGTGCTTGGCAATGTGTTGCAAGGCGCGGTAGGCGGATTCAACCTCATCGACGATCACCTCTTCTGTCCCGACAGCACCGTGGCTTTGGCCTTTTTGGCACCCAGTTTCCGCTCCTTGGACTCCCAATCCGCCACCCGTTTCTCCAAAATGCTTTCGCAAGCCCTGCAAGAGTTTAATGCCAGTCACCCCGACGTGAAAGTCCACGCACATGGCGACCCCATGGGCAGTGTCTCCAACGCAGGCCGCATCCGTTCCGACCTCATTGTGACCGTGGGTATCTCCATGGTTTTGATTCTGCTACTTATCGGCTTGTGCTTCAGAAGTTTCCCATTCATTTGGAAACTCTTGTTGCCCATCCTTTACGGCACAGCCTTCTCTTTGGCCTGTATCTTTTGGATCAAAGGCGAGATGTCGCTTATGGCATTGGGGTTGGGCGCCATCGTACTTGGCGTGGCCATCAGCTACACCTTGCATGTGCTCATCCACCACTTCTTTGTCGGCGACCCTGAAAAACTATTGAGAGACGAATCAACGCCCGTTTTCCTGGGATGTATCACCACAGTAGGTGCCTTCTGTAGTCTGCTCTTCACCGATAGCGACTTGCTCCGCGACTTCGGTCTGTTTGCCTCCTTCGCCTTGTTAGGCAGTACCTTGTTTGCTCTCATTTTCTTGCCGCATTTTCTGCCTTCCATCAAGGCCGACAGCAACAGTAAGACCTTCAGGCGCATCTCGCGACTCAACAACCTGCCGTTCGACAAAAAGCCGTGGTTTCTGATTCTGATTGCGGTCATCGTAGTGATTGGCATCATTTTCTCACCCAAGGTGAAATTTGACAGCGACCTCCGCAACCTTGACTTTAATTCACCTGAGGAAATCGAAGCCGAAAGCCTATATAACACCAAGAACAACGACGGCTTCTACCACCTGTATTTCGCCACCGTCTCCACCGACCTCGACGAAGCGCTGGAGGCCGACAAGTCGCTCATGTTCCTGCTCGACTCGCTGAAGGACCAAGACATCGTCCATAGCTATACCGACATCATCCCCAAACTCTTCGTCACCCAAGCCGACCAGGAGCAACGCATCGCAGCATGGAACGCTTTCTGGACCGAGGAGCGCAAGGCATACGCCATCGACCAAGTCGACAAAGGCGCGCTTCAGTTTGGCCTCGACCCGATGATGTTCTACGATTTCAAGGACCTGTTGGATGCCGATTACGAGGCGGCCTCGTTGATAGAAAGCGGCGTGGTGCCCGACAATCTCTTGGGCAACTTCATCGAATGCAATGCCGATAGCCAATACATGGTCTTCACCGACGTCTCCATGCGATTCGACGAGAAAGACATCGCCACCGACGCGTTGGTTGCCAATCCCAAGACATTCGTCTTGGAGCCGTTCTACTACTGCAAGAGCATGGTGGAGGTCATCAACGACGACTTCAACATCGCCGTGTGGATCTCCTCGTTGTTCGTGCTGTTGATCCTGCTGATCTCGTTCCGCAACATCATCACCGCGCTCTTGTCGTTCATCCCGATGGTGCTCAGTTGGTTCATGGTGCAGGGCTACATGGCTATTATCGGCTTGGAGTTCAACCTCATCAACATCATCATCTCCACTTTCATCTTCGGTGTGGGTGTCGACTACAGCATCTTCATCACCGAAGGCTTGCTCACACAGGCACGGACTGGCAACCGCGACGTGCTCACCTGGCACAAGGTGGCCATCTTCTTCTCGGCCATCATCCTCGTCATCGTGGTGACATCCCTTCTCTTCGCCGTCCATCCTGCCATCCGCTCTATCGGTCTCAGCACCCTGATCGGCATGGCCTCGACCATCATGATATCATACGCTTTGCAACCCTTTGCATTTTGGCAGTTGATGAAGTGGCCGTGGTACAAGCGGAGTGTGATGAAGAAGGCAAAAAAAGAAGAGCGCTAAGACTTTAGCGCTCTTGCTTTTGTTGGATATGAATTAGTGAAGATTACTCAGCGTTTTCTTCCCTCCATTTCTCAACCATTTGATCTTCTATTTCCTCTTTCTCAGTGCGTTTAGCCGCGTATTCCTCATCAGTCGACGACACTGAGAGGGTGAAGTCATTGGCCAAATCAGCACCTGCAAGCTTCATCAATTCCGTATGAACAGCAATCGTTCCATTTGCTTTGTCATATTTGACATCATCACAATCAGTAACATAATGCAATGTGTTGTCAAGAACGTTAACATAGAACAAAAGCGAGGTTTCTATATCATACGAGCATTCGGTATGAATCATCATAAACAAACGGTCGCCGATAAGCTCTGAGTTTCTGTAATCCAAATTAAAGCAACTGATAGCGCTTTCGAGGTCGTCTTCGCTTTCAACAATTTCACCAAATGCAATAAAATCACTTATCTTCTCCTCTTCGGGCAGGAGAGCCTTAGTGTCGTTCGTTGCATAATCATGCATCATGATATTGTTGATGGGATTAACGCCTTCGAAATCCTGATTAGGCTCAAGATAGAACACCTTTTGCACAACGGTATCCAATCTCTCGGCAATTACTTTGTTGCTCGGATCCAAGGTTGCCTTGAATTCAGTGGCTTTTTTCTCAAATTGGGCCAATTTGTTTTCTTTTGAATTCGAATTGTTGCCATCGCATGCTGTCATCATAGCCGCGGCACACAGCATTAAGGCCGCCATTTTCAATGCTTTTTTCATAGTTGTAGGGTTATTTGTTGTCGAATTGATGCTGCAAAAATACAACTCTATTCGATACAAACAAGGTTTCTACATGGATTTATGTTGTCCTCAATCTCAAATCGCATCGAAAAAACAAGTATTTTTGCACGGTTTTTGTAAATGAAAACCTTGTTATAGTCACCAATTAAAAGACAACCTCAATAAATGAAACACATTACATTGATTATCATCGCAGTACTGTTTTCAGTCACTGCATTTGCACAACAAACCTTCGACAACGATTTCACCCAGACCAAAGTGATGAAAGTGTCGGGCAAGACCATCAACAAAGCCGGCCATATCGTTTTTGACGGCAAAGACCAACTCAAAATGACCTACACCGAACCGTCAGGCGATTCCTTCATTATTGACGGCAACAAGGTGAAAATCAACATGGACGGAAAGAAAGCCGACATCGATGCCGACAAAGTCAAGATGGTGGGACTGCAACGCTCCACCCTGCTGAACTGCCTCTCGGGCAATTGGGAACAAGCGGCTGCCGACAACAATGCTGAGACGACAATCACCGAGGAGAAAGGGCTTAAAGTCATCTCTATCAATGCCAAAGGCAAAGTGCCGAAAGGTGGTTACAAGTCGGTTGTGCTGACCTATCGCATCAAAGACGGTGGCATGACGAAGATGGTGCTTGAGGAAGCCACAGGCATCATCAATACCTACGAAATCAAATAAATCCATACGGATATAATGAAAGGCGCACCTCACTGAGATGCGCCTTTCTTGTTTCATTTCTTTATCGGATAAGCCTCGTAGAGGATGTCGTGAATGTTTGACCGGATGTTTAACCGCATAAGCTGGTTGGCATCGGCGTTAGGACAAACCCTGTTCGACAGGAAAACCACCAACAGGTCGTTTTCAGGGTCATTCCAAACGAAAGTACCCGTAAAACCAGTATGTCCGTAGCCTTTCATCGAGCCCGACTTGGACGCCGTGCTGGGTCCTTTCTTGTTGAGCGGCAACTTGTCGAAGCCAATGCCGCGACGGTTGTCGTTGGAAGCCGCAAAATGCGCCTTGGTGAAATAGTTGATAGTCGAAGCTTTCAGGTAGCGCACACCTTTGTAGGTGCCTCCGTCAAGCAACATCTGCATAATGGCCGCCAAGTCGTGGGCATTGCCAAACAGCCCAGCATGACCCGCCACGCCACCAAACATGGCTGCGGCCTGGTCGTGCACATCACCCCAAAGCTGTTGCATACGAAAGATGGTGTCGTTCTCAGTAGGTGCAATCTGGTCGCGGGTAAAATGGTCCAAAGGCTGGTAGCAGATGTGCGAAAGGTTCATCGGAAAATAGAACTTCTCATTCAAGTAGTCCACGATGTTTTGGTTGGTGATCTGCTTCACGATTCTGGGCATGTAGTAGAAACCCATGTCGCTATACAGGTATTTTTTCTTTCCCAAAGGCGTCTTCGACACGGAATCGAAGATGCGGTCGGGATAATCGTTGACGATATAAAGATTCTCAGCCACGCGAAGCGTGTGGCTCTCGTCCATATGATCGCTGTAGAACTCAGCCATCGGCCCGTTCTCGTCGATCGTCACCTTATAAAAAGGGATCCAAGCCTTCAATCCGGCTTGATGCGTCATGATGTCGATAAGCTTCAGCTTACCATGGGCCTTGTTTTTCATGTAGGGAAAAAAATCGGCCAAGGTCTTGTTGAGGTCGATTAAGCCGTCGTCATAGAGTTTCATGATGGCCAAGGTGGAAGCGAAGATCTTGGTACACGATGCGAGGTCGTAGAGGTCATCAGGTTGCACCTTGTGGCCACCTCCGTATGTGAAAGTGCCAAAGCAGGTGTCATAAACGATGCAGCCATCCTTCATCGCCAGGACCTGACATCCTGGATAGGCATATTTGGTGATGCCCGACTTGGCCACTGAGTCCAAACGACGGGCATACTTTTCGTCAATTCTCTTCACAGGCGTCGGCACATCATTCTGGTTATCAACAGGTTTGTTCTGCATGAGCTGACCTTTCTCAGGCTCAGGTTTGGTCGGAGGATCCACGAACGGGAGGTTATAGGAAGGCTTCGGAGGCCAGCCGATGACGATGCCATCGCCACACTTGAACTTCGTCACAGAGACCGGCAGAACGCCATGGGGATCCATCTCGCCTGCAAGCAGTTTCACGACGGCGTTCACGGCAGGCACCTCGTCCTGATAGCCGATCACCACGCCTTTCACACTGTTGTTGATGCGAAACATGTCCAAGGCGTATGGGCAAGCAAACAGGTTGAGAATCACGTCGTTTTGCGCCACAAGGCGGTTGAAGAAATTCACCGTGGCATTGTTGATTCCATAGTTGCTGTTGGCAAACATATTGGTCTTCTCGATGCTGACCACAACCAAGTCGTAGGCTTCCAACTTCTTCAGCCAATCTGTCGACTTCGAAGCGATTTCATCTTTCTTCGTCACAAACGAGGTGGTGCTATAGCCATAATCAATCAGGCCGTTATTTACGTCGTTTTTTGTGTTGCCGATGGTCACCACGGCGATTTTCTTGTTGTTGGCCAAAGGAATCACATCACCTTCATTGCGCAACATGGTGATAGCCTCATCATACAGGCGTTGACGCAGGTCTGTGTAGGCCTTTTGCTTCAAATCGGTCATCAGGTTCTCCGTCGACACCGGTTGATATTGGGCGAGACCAGCGCGATACTTGTAGCGAAGGATTTTCTTGCAGCTCTCTTCCAGTCTGGCAGCAGCCTCGGGGTTGCGTTCCGCTGCGTTTTTGATGGTCTTGATGGCGTATGGCACGTCGTGGGGCAGAATCAGCACATCGTTGCCGGCCATGAAGGCCACATAAGGCACGCTGTCCTGACGCACCTTCTCCGACACGCCCTTCATGTCGAGGCCATCTGTGAAGATCAAACCCTCAAAACCCATCTCTTCCTTCAGCAGGTCGGCGACCACGCCGTGCGACAGCGACGACGAGGTGTTCTTCACCTTCTCGATGGCGGGGAAGTACAAATGCCCCACCATAGCACCATTGACACCTTTTTCAATCATATAACGGAATGGTGCCAATTCGATGTCGCGCACCTCTTCCATCGTACGTGTCACCGTGGGCAGGGTCAGATGCGAGTCGGTGGAGGTGTTGCCGTGACCTGGGAAGTGTTTCATCGTGGTTATCAAGCCTTTACTCTGCATGCCTTGTGCGTATGCTGAGGCTTTCTCACCCACTTTCTGCGGGTCTTCACCAAAGCTGCGCACCCCGATGATGGGATTGGCCGCGTTGGAGTTGACATCGGCCACCGGAGCGAAATTCACATGGATGCCCATGCGCTGGCATTGCTCGGCCACCTGCTGACCCATATCGTAAATCAGCTGGTCGTCCTTGATGGCACCCAAAGTCATCTGATATGGATAAGCCAAGGTCTTGTTTACGCGCATGGCGAGACCCCATTCCGCATCGATGGAGACCATCAGCGGGGTTTGTGCCATGGCCTGCCACTCGTTGGTCTGCTTCACTTGGGCATCGGCATCGCCACGGAAGAAACACACACCACCAATGTTGTACCTTTTGATGTACTTCGCCACGTTCTCATTGAACGGTTTGTCAGGCAGGTTGGCACGCATGCAGATCAGCTGGCCTACACGCTGTTCCAAAGTAAGACTGTTGTACACCGAATCCACCCAGCGCGACTCCGCATCCTGGGCAAAGCATTGTGCGACTGAAAAAGCCAACACAAAGCAAGCTAATAATCGTTGTTTAATATACATATAACTAATTTATATTCAATAGAAAATAATATTTTATTTCAACCAATCCTTTAAGTCTTGCCAATCATAAGGTTTACAGACAATGGTCTTATTCCTATCCAAGACAAACACTGTCGGCGTGGAAGTAATGTGATAATCCAAGAAGGCTTTATTATCCCAACGCAATTCATCATAGAAATGGTATCCAGGCAGACGCATTTTTTTTACTGCCTGTTTCACTTCTTCTTCATTCTCTGCCAAAGCAAACGTAACTAATTCAAAATCAGTCTTTAGATTAAGGTTTTTACGAATCTGAACTAGGAAATCATGGCAATACTCGCAATCCGTTGACCAAAAGACAACAATAGTGCTTCCCGCTGAAGATGCATACAGTTCGTAATCCTTACCGTCAATCGTGACACCTGTGAAATTTGGTGCCTTTACTCCGACCTTCACCAGTTGGTAGGGCTCGGTGATACTATCCAATCGCAGTCCTTCATCTATTGAAACTTCTCCTTCAAATAACATTGGATAATTCAATAGATAATCAATAACTTGCGTTCTTCCAAGATTAGTGTAGCCATTCAACATAAACTCCAATATAAACTCGTAAACCCTCATGTTGACTTTGGCTTTGTCCATCAGGACTCCCACGCTCTGAATAGAAAGACTATCAAAACGCGCCAAGTCGTCGGTCATCGTGTTCAGGTACAGTTCATTCACCATCCGCTCTCGAAAAGACTCAGAGTCAACCAAAGTTGTGTCGCTGAAATCCACATCATTCCACGTTTCCCTCACCACATTCTGAGCCTTCATCCACAGGCCAGAAAGTAGCAAAATGAGAACCAAAACAATATGGATTATCTTTTTCATATTCTTATTTTTAAGCTATCTTATCAAAAGTCTAACTTTAATTGAATAGCCATATTAAAAGTCATGCGATGCAGAGGCGTAGTGCCATGGTCGGCAATGGCTTGTTTGTGTTCCTTTGTCGGATAGCCCTTGTTCTTTTTCCAATTGTAAACGGGATATTGCTCCCCATATTGTTCCATCATCATATCCCTAGTGGTCTTTGCCAAGATGGAAGCTGCCGCGATGGATTGGTACTTGGCGTCACCTCCAACGATGCAAACGTGTTTCACCTTCTTGTAAGGATTAAATCTGTTGCCATCGATGAGCAGTAATTCAGGTTGAAGTGTCAGTTGATCTAAAGCCCTGTGCATCGCTAAGAATGAAGCATTTAAGATATTGATTTCGTCAATCTCTTGCGCCGTGACAATGCCAATACCATAGCTCTGTGCCTCTTTCATGACCAACTCCCGCAGTTGCATCCTCTTCTTTTCTGTAAGTTGTTTGGAATCATTGAGTTCTGGATAATCAACACCTTTCTTCAAGATGACCGCAGCAGCCACGACTGGACCAGCCAGACAACCTCGTCCAGCCTCATCGCAGCCCGCCTCAATCAAATTCGAATAATGCGTTAGCAACCCCATGGTTTACAGCAATTTAAAGTAATAATGGTTGGCAAAGACCAAGATAATGAAAAGGGGCAGGAACAAATTGGCCCACCCTGTATTGTTCATATAGGAGAAAGTGTAAGAAACGAGGATGGATAGCACGATGAAGAGCAAGCCGTTCATAAGCACATCGGAGCCAAGAAACAACGTCAATAAAGCGAAAATAGTGAGTATCAATGTCATGGATATCTTGGTTCGTACGGCTACCGTCTTCTCCAAACCTGAGTTTTTGCCACCGAAAAGCATGAGTGCTGTAGACACTATTAGAAGAACTAGCACGATGATATTCAATAAGTTGAATCCTTCTACTGAGAAATGGAAGGCAGTGAAGTAGTCCTTATAGCCAAGCAGCATGGCTTGGAAGTCACCGAAGAGAAATATGCAGACGAAATACACAAAGTAGACAAACAGAAAGCCGAAAAGCGGGATGAGCTCCAAACGCAGCGACCCTTTTTTTGAAACAGGAAGCACAATTATAATCCACAAAACCAATAAGATAGCAGGAAAATAACACAAAGATGACAAGGCGACAAACGCGCCTGCCTTCAGCAGATTCATCTCTGGATTAGGAAGCATGTACGTGTCAAACAAGTTGCCGACTGTCAACAGGATAAACAGGGTGGAAAAAGCAAAAGGATAAAAGTTGGTTTGTGTCTCTGTGAGGCTCATCAGCAGCACAAAGACAAAGGCTCCCATCGTGCTGACCTTGCCGACAATCTGGTGTTTCACCATGATGGTATTGAATACCATGGTTTCAAGCACCAACAGCACAAAGGCCACTGCATGCTGGGCGACGGCTGAGCCTCTGAGCAACCTATTCACCAGATTAAAGAACGGTATGACTGGCTCGTCCAAACCCACAGTCGCCTTCCCGGAGATGAACGCAGGAATCCAAAGGGCAATCGCCATCAGGGCAATCACCACATACTGAACGGCATAGCTCTGTCTGAAAAACTTTATCATCGCAATCTCATCAAGTCAAGTCCAATGTCATGACGGTAGTTGACGCCTTCGAAATGGATCTTCTCCACCTCGCGGTAAGCAATGCCTCTCGCCTCTTCAATCGAGTCGCCATGGGCAGTCACCGCAATGACGCGGCCACCGGCCGTGACTACATTCTTATTGGCATCAAAGGCCGTGCCAGCATGGAAAGCGACAACATCTTTCAGATTATCCAATCCGCTCATAATCATGCCTTTCTTGTAGGCTTCAGGATAGCCCCCCGACACCATCATCACCGTCACCGCAGTCTTTTTGCTCTTGGCGTAATGCACCTCGTTCAAGCGGCCGTCGGCGCAGGCAAATAGCATGTCTGCAAAGTCACCCTCGATGCGGGTCATCACGGCTTCGGTCTCGGGATCGCCCATGCGGACATTGTACTCAATGACATACGGATTGCCACCGTCGTTCATCAAACCCAAGAAAATGAAGCCTTTATAGTCGATGCGTTCCGCTTTCAATCCCTTGAGCGTAGGCTTCACAATGCGTTCTTCCACCTTATTCAGAAAATCGGGTGTGCAGAAAGGCACTGGAGAGACAGCACCCATGCCGCCCGTGTTCAAACCTTGGTCACCATCGCCAATGCGTTTGTAATCCTTAGCCTCGGGCAAAAGCACATAATGCTCTCCGTCTGTCAACACAAACACCGAAACCTCGATGCCCTTGAGGAATTCCTCAATAACTACTGTGGCTGAAGCTGCACCAAACTTGCCGTCGAGCATCATACCGAGTTCGTCTTTTGCTTCCTGCAAGTCGTTGAGAATCAGCACGCCCTTACCTGCTGCCAAACCGTCAGCCTTCAGCACGTACGGAGCTTTCACACCCTCAAGGAACTTGATTCCTTCACTGAGGTTGTCCTTGTTCACCTTGAAGCACTTTGCCGTAGGCACGCCATACGTTTCCATGAAGTCCTTGGCGAAGGCCTTGCTGCCTTCGAGTTGTGCACCACGCTGGTCGGGACCGATGACCTTCACAGTTTTCAGGTCAGCATCACCTTTGAAGAAATCGACAATACCGTCGACCAGAGGCTGCTCGGGACCTACCACAACGAGGTTGATCTCTTGCTTTAAGCAAAAATCCTTTACAGCTTCAAAATCAGATGGTTTTACATCCACATTGACACCCACTTGGGCAGTGCCAGCATTGCCTGGTGCAATGAAGACATGGACACCTTCGCCTTGGGCCAGTTTCCATGCCAAGGCATGTTCGCGACCACCCGAGCCAAGCACCAAAATGTTACGCTTAACAGCGGTGATATGTTGGCCTTGGACAGCTTTCCAATCCACGGCATCTTTTCTAGCTTCACCAGGATACATGATTATCTTAGCCATATTCTATTCTTTTATTGCTTTCATTAATGAGTTCCAAATGTCATCCGCAGCTTTGTCCCATGAGAAGTCTTTGGCGCGTTCCCTCCCCTTCTCAATTAAAGACTCACGCACGTTCTCGTCGAGCATCTCCGTCATTCCTTCGGCAATGGATGCCTCACTGAAAGGATCCACCAACAAAGCCGCATCATCAGCCACCTCAGGCATGGAGGTCACATTGGAGGTGATAACGGGCGTGTCGCACCTAAATGCTTCCAAAATTGGGATGCCAAAGCCCTCGAAATAAGACACATACACCGATGCCAAGGCCGATGCCGTCACCAAATGCAGGTCTTCGGCACTCAACCGACCGGCAAAGACCACCTCGTCCTTGAAACGCATCTGGCTGTAGGCCTGCTCGATGGGCTCCGACCACCAACGCTTCTCCCCTACGATCAGCAACTTGACATTAGATGGTGTCTGGCTCTTGAACAAGTCAAAAGCCGTAAACAAGCGTGCCAAGTTCTTGCGCGGATGCAGTGAGCCAACGAACATGAAATAAGGATTTCCATTCGAATATTTCGCACGGATGGTCTCCTGCTCCTCTTCGGAAATAGGCGCAAATTTCTCATTCACACCGTTATAAGCCACATCTATTTTCTCAGGTTCAATGCCGTAACACTCCACGATATCCTTTTTTGAGAACTCCGACACCGTCACGATGCGCTTGGCCTTGCGGGCAAACTTCGGAAAATACTTCTTGTAGTGCCACAAATGAATCTTCGGCATGTCCTTTGGGAAATGCTCGAAGTTAAGGTCATGGAACTGCGCCACTTGTGGCACATCAGAACGGAGGCTGAGATAGCCGTCGGGCGAGAAAAACAAGTCAGGTTGGAACTTCTTCAAGGCCTTCTTCACGGAGAACTCGAAAAACCAGATGAACAGGAAGGGATGCCTTGCCTGCGGGAACAGCACTATGGGTTTCACGTTGTCGCCGAAGACAAACATGGGGTCGGGTTCTCGGTCGAAGAGGAAATAAAACTCCACCTCGGGGTGATCCTTCACCATGCGACGCAGGGTCTCGTATGCCACCCAGCCGATGCCTTCCAGCTTGTCTTTCAGCAACAAGCGCGTATTTACCGCAATTCTCATGACAGGAGATCCATCAATAACGATAGATGTCCGACTTGTATGGTCCCTCAATGGGCACGCCGATATAATCGGCCTGCTTCTGCGTGAGCTTGGTGAGCTTTACGCCAATCTTCTCGAGGTGCAGACGAGCCACTTCCTCGTCCAAATACTTGGGCAGGCAGTACACACCTACTTTATATTGTCCACGCTTCTCCCAAAGGTCCATCTGAGCCAAGGTCTGGTTGGTGAACGAGTTGCTCATCACGAAGCTGGCATGACCCGTGGCACAACCAAGGTTGACCAAACGGCCCGAAGCCAACAGGAATATGCAATGGCCATCATCGAAGACGTACTTGTCGACTTGCGGCTTGATGTTGATTTTCTCCTTCAGATGCTCGGTCTTTTCGAGGCGATCCACCTGGATTTCGTTGTCGAAGTGGCCGATGTTGCACACGATGGCCTGGTCTTTCATCTTAAGGATGTGTTCCAGCGTGATCACATCGCAGTTGCCCGTAGTGGTGACAAAGATGTTGCCTTCCTTGACGGCCTCTTCCATCGTCGTGACCTCGAAGCCTTCCATAGCGGCTTGCAATGCGCAGATGGGGTCGATTTCGGTGACGAGCACACGGGCACCATAGCTCTTCATGGAGTGTGAGCAGCCCTTACCCACTTCACCGTAACCGCAAACCACGACCACCTTACCGGCAATCATCACATCGGTGGCGCGCTTGATGCCGTCGGCCAACGACTCGCGGCAGCCGTAGAGGTTATCGAACTTCGACTTAGTCACCGAGTCGTTCACGTTGATGGCAGGAACGAGCAGCTCGCCGCGCTCATGCATCTGATACAGACGGTGTACGCCCGTGGTGGTCTCTTCCGAAACGCCCTTCCAATTGGCCACAACCGTGTGCCAGAAGGTAGGATTCTCTTTATAGGTTGCCTTGATGACGTTCATCAATGCTCTTTCTTCCTCACTGCCCGTGGGTGCGTCAAGGAGTTTGGGGTCGTTCTCGCAGGCATAACCCTTGTGAATCAACAAGGTAGCATCGCCGCCGTCGTCAACAATGAGGTCTGGACCAGTGCCATCGGGGAAAGTGATGGCGCGTTTGGTGCACCACCAGTAGTCTTCGAGGGTCTCGCCTTTCCAAGCGAAGACGGCAGTACCTGTTTCGGCAATGGCAGCCGCAGCGTGATCCTGCGTGGAATATATATTGCAGCTGCACCAACGCACCGTCGCACCCAACTTAACCAAAGTCTCAATCAGGCAGGCGGTTTGGATGGTCATGTGGAGTGAACCCATGATCTTGGCACCTTTCAGCGGCTTCGTATCGCCGTATTTCTTGCGCAGCGACATCAGGCCGGGCATTTCGTGTTCCGATACTTCAATTTCCTTGCGTCCCCAAGCAGCCAGGTTCATGTCGGCCACCAAATAGGGCAATTTGTTGTCTAATAGTCTGTTATCCATTGATTTAGATGTTTTGTTTTCGTGATAGTATGAAAAGGCAAAGATAAACAATTTTCCGACACAAATAGAAAAAGGCCAAGATTTCAAATTATTGTGTACTTTTGCCCAACAATAACAAGTCAAAAACAACATTACCATGAATCAACCTTACACTAACATCAACATCAACCCCAACAAAAAGAAAATCGGACGTTACATCGTTTGGGGCATCGTGGCACTTTTCGCCATCCTCGTGTTCTTCTCCTCGTTCTATACCATCCGCTCGACGGAACGCGGTGTGCTCGCTACCTTCGGCAAGATGAGCGACGAGGTCATTGGGGACGGCCTGCACATGAAGATCCCGTTCATCCAAACCATCAAACGCGTGAACGTGCAACAGAAGAAGTTCGACGGCAAGGAGAACAGCTATACCCGCGACGTGCAGACTTCAGAGGTGGAATACACCATCAACTACGACTTGGTGCGCGAAAACGTCAGCAAGCTGATGAAGAACGTCGGCGACGACTATCACAACCGTATTGTAGTGCCCTTCATCCGCTCGGCCATGAAACAAAGCTTTGGTAATTTTGCTGCAACAGAAATCGTTGAAAACCGTGACGCTGTACGACGTGAAATCGAAATTTCTCTCCGGGAAGCTCTTGACAGCAACTATTTCATGAATGTCCAATTCCAAATCACCAACATCGACTTCGACGACGACTTCGAGACCGCCATCAAGGAGAAACAGGTGGCTGAGCAGAATGCCCTGAAAGCCAAGAATGTCACTATTCAGGTTGAAGAGCAGGCCAAGCAGACCAAAATCAAGGCCCAAGCCGAAGCTGAAGCCATGAGCATCAAGGCGGCGGCTTTGGAGAGCAACCCCAAACTGGTGAACTACGAAGCCGTGCAGAAATGGGATGGCAAGATGCCACAGTACATGCTCGGCAACTCAGTGCCTTTCATCGATTTGAAGTAAGCGTCAGAACTCCTCCTCGCGTTCCACGCCCATGACGCCGAAGAGGCAGAGCAAGAGATAGACAGGAAGCAATCCCACCAGAAAGGAGATAATTCCACCCTTCCAGGTGGGTTTGTTCATGATAGGACGTCCCGTAGCTTTGATCACCATGATGGCGATGATAACGAGCGCGACCAGTACTGATGCGATGATGATCCACATAATGATTAATTGTTTTTGTTAGGTTATTCTATCTAACCACAACAATTGTACCAATTATAGTATTTAATTCCAGCAACTCTAATCTACTCCACTACTACTTCATCCACCATTATCCAAGCCTTTTGGCCTTTATAGGGATGCCAGTCAGGCAAGACGCCTTGGTTCTCTACTTTCACGCGGACATATTTCCATTGCTTGCCATCGGTGTGAAGTCGGGCTTCGATTCGACCAAGGCCTTTCATCTTGTCGGGACGGTCGAAAACGGGTAATTCAGCCATCTGCCAATCGGTGAACTTCTGGCCGTCTCTCGAAAAGCTCACCCACACGCCCTTGGGCCACACTACCCAGTTGTTAGGCTCGTGACCGAGACCGATCTTCACCGTGTTGATCTTGGTCGGGACGGCCAACTCAATGGTGGCTTCCATGTCGACACCCTCAAAGCCCAGCCAGTCGTTTTGCCAATCGCCTGAAGCACCTTTCTTGCCGTCCATCAGGGCGATGTCGGCATCTTTGCCATAACGCTCTGCAGGCGGGTTGACAAAGGTCGTATTCTTGATGTTCAAGCGGTTGAACTGGCGCAGGGTCACAAACGAAGGCACACTCCCTTTCTTGAAGGCCTTGGCCTTGATGGTGCAGGTCTTGAGGATGACAAACGACGATTTATAGAGCGACGACTTCATCGTAGGCTCACTGCCATCAGTGGTGTAACGTATTTCGGCATCGGAATCGGGACATGTCATGGAGATGGTCAGTGGACGGTTGTACATGCGGAAGTCCTCCTTCCCTGCCATAGTTGCCTTAATCTCAGGCATTGGAACCATTAAAGAATCCACATTCGGCAGTTGGAAACGGGTCAATTCAATCGGGGCTTGCGACTTGTCAAAAGCGCGAAGCATCATCGTGTATTCATATACTTGGTTGCCCAGCACATATTTCTCATCTACGCCTGGGCCGCAAGTGGCCGTGCCAATAGGGGCCTGCTTGTAGTCCACATTGACGGTCAGAAAATCCGTAGGATTAAGTTGATTGATGCGTCGGGCAGCAGTGAGGTTGTCATCTGTGAAATTGTATGTGCTGAAATTGAAAGGTTCTTGCATGGTCACGAACAGTCCAATGTTGCTCTTGTCACTTGACAAAGCCAACCATCGCGTTTCGGAATGGTTGCCATTGTCCTGTGGCACAACGTGTTGTTCAAACAAACTCAAAGCATCGGTTTGATACAAGCCCATTTGTCCCGAGGCGTTTCTGTCGGGATAGTTTTCGGTATCCTTGCCGAAATAGGTCAAATTCCTATAATCCAATGGCAAAGTGAACTGCATACCCACTTTAGGTAAAGAAGTCACCGTTTCCATCGGCTCCACGCGATTGGTGATGCTGATGTTGCCTTCGCCATCGATGAGATACACCTTGTTTACAACAATTTGCAACTGACCCATGCCGTCATAGTACTCCACAGCGGAATTAACCGAAACCGTGTTGGCATCCTGCCGTTCGAAATGCAAGCCGCCTGTCTTGGCCGTCAGGTGTTGCAAACCCGCCTTTTTCCAGCGTGGCAAAGCCCAACTGTCCACCTCATCGTTCAAGGTCGGCGCGCGCCAGAAGTTGTCTTTCAGCTCTCCTTTCAAAAGCTCCTGACCTTTAACGACATAGGAATCAATGGCACCCGTAGCTTTATCGAAAGTCACAGAGAAATCTTCATTGTAAACCGAGCCAATACTCGAATTGAATTGCACCTGTTTTTCCTTTACTAATGGCTCCAACGGTGCCGAAGGCCACTCCAACTTGAACTCGTCGTAGGCGATTTCTGTTCCAGCAATCATTAGAGGCTGGTCTTCTTTGGTCTTCACCGAGAAACGGATGAAGAACTCCTCTCCTGGATTGCCGTAAATACGCAGACGCTCTATGTTAATCTCCTGTGTGCCAAGAGGTTCAATATCAAGGTTGATTTTGCCTTTTGCCAAAGTTTTCTCTGCCGAGAAAATGGTGTAATCGCAATCAAATGCTGAGGCATTGGTAAATGAGAGCCAATTCTTGACCTCAAACCTGCCCCAAGTCAAGTCCTTGGCGGTGAACTTGAAGGGCTGATACACCTTTTTCACCTCGGCGGCGTGATGGTGCGGTTTGCCATAGCTGCTGCAAACACCGTTAGCGCAGAAAGCATCATCGTCGCCCACGCCGTAGGCGTGACCAAAATCTCCACCGACCGCCAGCCAATCCACATCCTTGTCTTTGTCATGTTGAATGAAGCTCTGGTCGGCCCAGTCCCAAATGCAACCGCCTTGCAATTGCTCATTAGCCTCAATCACTTCCCAATAGTCTTGCAAGCCGCCCATGCTGTTGCCCATCGCGTGGCAGTATTCCACCATGATAAAAGGTCTGCCTTCCTTATCAAGACCTTCATCCACAAACTTTTGCAGATATTTCGGGCTTGCATACATCAGGCCGATGACATCCGTGTTGCGGTCGTAAATGGCTCTTTCGTAGGTCACGGGGCGCGATGGGTCGCTGCTTTTCATCCAATAGTATGTGTTTTCAAAATTCACACCGTTGCCGCACTCGTTGCCCATCGACCACATGATGACTGAAGGATGGTTCCTGTCACGTTCAAGCATGTCGCGATTGCGCGACCAAATCATCTTCTCGTATTGTGGGTCTTTGGCGAGGCTCTTTTCGCCGTAGCCTTGAGCATGGGATTCGCAGTTGGCCTCATCCCAAACATAAAGGCCATATTTATCGCATAGTTCGTACCAATACGGGTCATCAGGATAATGGCAGGTGCGCACCGTGTTAATGTTCATTTGCTTCATCAATGCGATATCGC